>CEUU01029955.1_pt1 | contig 103403 bp, 112 predicted proteins | sample 531321 | NCBI WGS metagenome assembly CEUU01 (sample SAMEA2622658, study PRJEB7988) | marine metagenome | isolation source: saline water (ENVO:00002010), including
TTGCTTCGTCCATAGCTTGACGGCTTAGAAGTTCTAAGTCTTTTACGTCGGTAGAGGGATCAGAGGAGGCAACCTGACCAGCGATAGCGTACATGTTCTGAGCTTCGTTGACCATACGTCCACGGAAGTGCTCGACTAGATACTCATCACTTGGGTTGGAAGCGAAAAAACGACGGACGTTTGAGCGAGATGCGTCAAACAGTGCCTTGTTTCCTTCTTTGATCTTCTTAACGAAATCTGTTCCAGAAAGCATTTTAATTTTCCTATCTACATGTTTATTTAGCAAAAATAAAAAATAATCTTCTGTGACCCTCTGCAGTATACTCGCATTTAAGTTTTTTTATATCATAGTTATATTTCATTGCAACATGGTGTATTTTATCTAATGTCCACTTATACCAAACTATATCTCCGTAATCTGTCCAATCATGAGGTATGCCAGGATTCACTCTAAATATTGCCTCTTTTGTAAACAACTCGTTTATAATTGACAATTGATTATCAATTGTTTCTTCATCTCCAAAATTTATAGAACCTAAGCATAAGACAATATCGTAATTATCGTGAATGGTAAGTGGATAAAAATTTTCTATTTTTACTTTTATATCTGCAGCGTCGTTATATGGATCAATTCCAGTAAGATTTTTTATTTTTCCCTTAAACCTATTGTAACCACAACCCACATCTAAAACACTGGTAGGGTTTTGAGAATTAACGTAATCTACAAGTTGGTAACCAGAGTAACGTAAAGACTCAAAGTTATTATCTTGCCAAACACCATTAAAATAAGTACTTAATTGCATTGTCTAAAGATTTAAAATGCATTCCAATTCCCTTCATAATAGGGTGATTGTGAACATACTCATCATCAGAAACGATAACAATATCCTTATGGAGTGCATGACCATAAGCAATTTCAAATATTGTGCCGTATGAAGGTCTTCTTACGTTTACACTTTTTGGTAAATAGGCAAAAATCATATCACATTCTTGCACATTTTTTCTTGTGTCTTGATATATCTCTCCAGCAGAACTTAAGTCATAACGAGGTTCTAATACTGCTATATTCAAGGGAATATGTTCAGAAACATAATTTCTCCATAAATGAATTTCATCCTCAGAACATAATTCTATAGGACCTGCTAGATAAACAATCACACTTCTCCGCCATCCACAACTGAATTAGAATCCTGTTCTGATGACTTCTGTAAACTTTCTATGGTTTTTGTTAAGGTTATAATTTTTGCTTCTAACGCTATGTTTTGTGCGAGTAAGTTATTTACTTTTGCTTGATAAACTTGCAATACAGCGTTCACTTCTTCATTCATGTTAATCAATTAAACTATAGTATATAGTCTAGAATGAACCACCGTCTATGGTTATATTTTCTAGTGAGCGAGTGGTTCCTGAGCAAGAAATAACTTGTGTTTGACCTGCACAATCATTTACAAACAAACCACCAATCTCTAATGATGCAGTCGTGCTAACCGTTAATACACTTGATGACTCAGATGCCTCCTCAGCAAGAACTATTCTACCTGCAGAGTCATCCCAAAATACAGCAGCTTTTTTGGCAGAACCACTGTAGTAATTCATAATAATACCAACGTCTTTGTTAGTATCTCCAGTTAAAACAGAACCATCTACAACCTGTAATTCTAACAGAACATCTTCTACAGTTGTGTTAACAGTGTTAATCTGTGTTACAGAACCACTTATTGTTAGATTACCTCCAACAGACAAATCGCTTGTAACGTTTGCATTTCCAGTTACATTCAATTGTGTGCCAGTAAATGCTAAATTTCCACTATCTTCTAACTCACCGTTTGTGCCAGCGAGAACGACTCTACCTGAGGTAAGATCACTCACTTGAGCAGAAGCAAAAGTGGCACCAGCAGACACAACAATGTCACTTGATTTTAAATTTGTTACTGTACCTACACCAGACACATTAACTTCAGCAGCACCCGACCCACCTGCTGCAGGTGCATTAGGAGCTGTGTCCCATGTTAGATTACCGCTTCCATCAGACTTTAAGTATCCTGTATTGACTGCTGCAGCAGGAAAAGTATATTCTTGATCTGAACCTATGGTAGAGGGTGCTTTTAGAACAACCTTATGTACACCGTTATTCGTTCCTTCAACTAAATTTACACCAGATCCTGTGGTTGTTGTTTCTTTTGTCCAGAATCGAGAGGATCCTATAAATTGGTTATTGGTTGTTGTTGAGTCAATACCAACGTACAAATCGTACTTGTCAATTGTAAAACCTGGTTCACCTGCTCTTAGACCAGGTAGACTAGCAAGATTACCCCTCTTAAACTGAAGTACTGGATTACTCATTTGTTCCTATTACCTTTGTGTATTTAGATTTTATGACCAAGTTCCAGCATCAAGATCAATTTGATTGTCTAGATCTTCAGCAAGAGCAGTAACAACAGAAGCATCAAATCCCTCAGGACCAGATAAATTTCCAGCAGCAGAATTTACTACTGCATCTGGACTTATAAAAACAAAGTTATCAGCAGATGGATCATAGGATAAAACAAAATTCGTCCCTACCCCAACACCAATTGATGTAGATACGATGTCAGAGATGTCTCGAATGTTTGCCACTGTGTCTTCCTGCTCAATTGTAAATTTGACTGATGGTTGACCATCTAGATTAGTGTCGGCATGACTTGATACAATTCCAACTGCAACAACTTGTACTGACATATCACGATGCTGTTGGGTTTACAAGTGCTTGACCAGTTATAACCTTGGTCTTTATGTTACTGTTGCGGTTAGTTATAACCACATCATATTCATATCTTCCTGCTGTGATAATACCAGTCTGAGTATCAGTCAGAGATATTGTTAGATTACCCTTTGCGGGTTGTCCACCATAAGTGGTAGCAAAAGAAACAGATCCAGATGCTTCTGAATGTTTCCTCATCTTTACAGAAAAATCATATGGTGTAAGGTCCAATGGATCATTGTCTCTTTTCTTCAAGTCAAAAGTTGAAGAAAAGTCAGTTCCTTTCTCAATTTGAATATTTACTGAGGGGACTGCCATATAAACCTATTACAGTATTTCTATTTATTATTTAATAACAAAGACTTTAAAATCTCAATTTCGTTTCTTAATTCATCAATCTCTGCTTTTTGTTTCATGCCTGCTTGTTTTCTATTCATGTAACGATTGTAAGCAGTCTGGTCGTTGTTGACTATTGCATTTGTTCTTGTGTCTCTCTGTAGGGAGGGATGATTTTCGACTTGTGTTCTTTTTGATTGGAAATGTTTCATCTAATGTGCCCTCTAAAATTTCTGCTGCTAATGACCATGCGTTTATCATACTTTTTTTTATGCTGTTGCTATTGCTCTAAAATCTTTTAATTTTGGAGTTTGTGATTGATCTGTTGTGGACATAACTATTTTTATTTGGAATCCTGTAAACTGTGGTAAATTAGAAATTGTAAATTCATACTCATTGAATTGATCTTGAATACTAGGTGATATATTTACATCTGGTCTACCACTATTATTTTTATCAGAGATAATATTACCTGATGCGTCAAGATTGTCAAAACCAGGAAATAGTTCAAAAATTTGATCCAACTCATTTCCATCTACTCTTTCTAAACGATATAAAACTCTTATATCGGATGCTGCTGGTCTATTAGCAGCAAATAAAACCTTTATAGCAGATGATGGATTGTCAAGTTTTATGACCTTTGTTTGATATAATAATTCATGGGGATCCTCTAGTTTATTAACTCTATTGTCAGTTGTATAATTTGATATGGGAGAGTTAACCCTTGTTGATTTAGTTAGTATAGAACTACCAAAAGCGTCAATAACAGGAGATACAAGTCTATTACTTGTACTCAAATTCATCTCTACTGTAAATGACTTATTGCCAGGTAATGCAACCAAAGTTGCTTTAGTTTGCTCATTTTCACCTGAGGCAACCATTCTTGGACTTGTGAACTTAGTTTCACCTGCAAGTGATATGTCCTCAAACCCTTGATCTTCAAAGGATGTTTGAGAACCATCAACACTTGTTGCAGAGGTTGTTCTTACTGATGCTAATAAAGATGATCCTTCTGGAACACTTGATGCAATACTAGGTTCAATAGTGTCAAAAAGAATATTTGAAGATGCTCTTGCTCTTGTGCCACCGCCAAACTTATCTTTGTTGAAAAATACGTCTCCAGATATCTTAATATGATAAGCATCTAAAGTAGTCTTGCCTTCAATTGTATTGGTGACATCTACCATATTATGAGTTTTATTAATTTTGCGTAAGGAAACACCTGATAATTCGTATTTTTGAACTGGAGCATCTATCTCATAAGTTCTTGCAAAAGTGTTATCAAGACCTCTGGTAATTGTTCCTGTCAATTGATTTACTCCAACTGAAGTATAAGTAATTACTTCATCACCTATAAGGGCAACGCCAGGATTACTTGCAGATACTTGAGTTCCCTCAAAGAAATTGAAACCTATGCTACTAGCAACACTAACAGCACTTGTTTGACTAACCGCATATCCAACAGTGAGTCTTGTAGGCAGAAGATCACCAGTTACACCAGAAATTTTGACTACATTATTTACGTCATGCATACCGTGATTAGGATGACTTACCTTAAATATTTTTCCATCAAATTGATCAGAGTTTACAGTCACAGTGGATGGCACAATATCATTGACAGTAACACCGTAACCTAAACTTGAATCATGATATTGAATTAGATCTGTAGTGTTGAAATCATTACCACTTACATTTGTAAGTACAAGTGAGTTTACACCTGTTGTTACACCAACATTGAATGTCAAGTTTTGACCTAATCCTTTTGTTCCTATTAGTGCAGTCAAAGTGTCACCTACAACATATCCTGTGCCAGTTGAAGAAGTGACTGTAACAGCAGTCGCTACGTTACCGTCAACACTTATATTTGCTGTGGCATTCGATCCAGATCCTGTCACTGTTATCAATGATACATCATTATATTGACCATCCTCATATCCAGTTCCTGCATTGAGTATTGTAAGTGCTGATCCACCCTCATCTAAATGAGAGAGTTTTTCAGTTACAAAACCATTTGCAGTTCTATTGTTTTGTTTTATTTGAGTACCAATATCAATTATACCTGAATCAATAGCAGATCCTAACCCAACAACAACTCTTCTAGAAAATGTTTCAATGGGGTTTTCTGGAAGTTGATTTCTTTCAGCAAAATCTCCTAATTGTGGATTGTACATTCTAAATGTGCCAGTCTGATCAGTAAACTGTGCCTTATAAGCAGTATACTTCATGTCTTCAAGTTGAGAGGCAGTCCACGTTCCAGCATTCTGACCCTTAAACAAGGATCCTAATGTAGGTTGTTTACTTATGACAACTTTTTGTAACTCTGATGCATTGGCACTGCTTATCTCAACTTCTCCAACTTGTGATATCCACTGATTATACTCATCTGTCATTGTAAGGACAACAAATGCATACTCACCAGAAGGACAATATACTGGAGACGGGAACGTACATCGTGTAGGTATCGTAGCATCATCGGATATATTAACGTCTCTAGGATTCAATATACAAATAGAATTTGGCACTATATCTCTAGTTGGATAACCATTAACTACAGGAGCAATACGAACCTCTAGAGGTATTGTTTCAGATCTACTTTGGAAAAATAAATCAACAGCAGTCATAAAACAACCTGGTTCATCACTGACAATGAAACTTTGTGCTAATGGGTCATCATCTTCATCCCAAGGGTCAACTGGAACCTCTACAATTCTTACAACTTCTACCTCTCTTACAACTTCTCTAACTTCAACAACTGGAACCTCTACAATTCTATCTACAAAAACTGTTACAATTTCAGGTTCTGGAGGAGGGGATGGGACTTCAACAAATACCTCAACAGGAACTTCCCTCTCTACCACAACCTCAACAGGAACTTCTACCTGAACTTCTTGAACAACTGTTTGTACAACAGGAACCTCAACTTCTTGTATAACGGTATTGTTGATTATAACTGGAGGTGGAATGACAGGGGGAGCAGGTTCTCTTCTTGTTATTGTGGTTTCTGTTATTTCAAATCCCTCAGAGAAAAAATCAGCTCCAGCAGAACTAAAGTTTAAACCTGATATTTGATCTTGAGGTCTTAGACTTGAGAGAATAAGTGTGCTTGTACCTGCGTCAAAAGTTTGACCTCTAATGTACAAACTTCCTATGATTGCTCCAAGATCGTCAGATACCAATCTTAGATTGGTTATTTGTGCTTCAGCACCACTAGTCTCACCAACCAGTCTCATTCCTATTAATGCTTGACCAAAGAAATTTCCATCAGATTTTTGGTTTAGAGAGGCAGTATCAACATTTAACACTGTTGATGTTTCTGAATACTCAGATGGTAATCCGACCACTTCGTCGCTGTAAGGATTGATGGCGTAAACAACTGTAGGATCATTAAAAGGACCGTCTTTATGATCAGGAACACATAATCTAAATCTAAGTCCTGTCCCTTGACTTACGTTTTGAGTATCAACAGTTGCACCACGAACAGTCTCACCTATTTGGAAAGAACCTTGAATTGGAGCTACTTCTAAAAGTTTTGGTATAACACGACTCCTACTTTCAATCATATCTTCAGCATCAAAAGAGCAAAAGTGAAGCGTGTTTGGTTTTAGTCTTGTTGCAACAAATTGAATATTTTGCTCTCTAATTGTGGGAACAGGTTCGGTTTGTGAGATAAAATCATTACCATAACCTATGCCACCATCTCTTGTAATAACTCTTCTATCTACAAATACATCACTCTGTGGATTTAATGTAAGACTACCTTTATACTTACGAGTCATATAAGGGTTTACATTCTCAACTCGACTTGCAAATGGTTGTTGAAAATCAATTATATTAGTATAACTAAGAGTTATGAGATCACCTGTTCTTTGTATGTTTGGTGAGGTAAGGTCATTAGCAAATCTTGGATCGACTGTAACATCAGGTATTCCATTCAACCCTACAATTTGTTCTGACCCAATAAGAAGATCTATAGAGTCATTATTTTTTCTTGCTACTAAGTTTCCATTTTGAATATCATACTTAAGAGATGATTGACCTAAATCAGCAACGTCAAAATTATTAAATGTATCCACAACAAACCCATTCTTAAATCTATCTAAACCTGTGTCAGGATCACTTATAACTAAATTTTCTGTTGCAGTTTCCAATAAACTTAGAGAAGTTACTTCCTCTAAAGTTTCAATACGATCCTCTAATTTACCTATATCCTTCATTGTATATCTTTTGTTTCCACGAGAAGTTATAGTAACGTCTTGTGTAGCATCATATACGTATGGTTTATAATCTATCCTTGCTAGTTCAAAAGCGTCAGTGAGTGGTTCTGGTTCTGTGGGATTTACAGCAGGAATACCTTTTTTTACAGTAAACGAGTGATCGTATCTACCAAGTCCATTTGCACTATTATTTTTGTAAGAAAGGTATAATCTATCAATTCTTCCTAAGTAAAAGTTGTAATCAAAAATTATATTCTCATCTGACACAAGGACATTTGATGCTGATCCAGTTGTTGTAAAATCTCTTGAGTCAAACTCAAAAGGAGATCTACTTCCTGAGTAATCAGCGACTCTTGGTCTCAAGTCAATGACATCAGTGTTTCTTGCACCACCAAATGTAGGCACAGTGTCATATCTATCTGCACTATAACTGTTTACACATACAACATCACCAGAATCTAAAGCATTAATGGTGTAATGATCATAGAATATCTTAAGTTGACCCTGTGGTTTTGGAGAATTTTGTTTTCTTACTATTCGACCAAAATCATAATACTCAGATCTTTGCCCTGAATCTACAATAAAATTATTTCTAATGTTTGGATCGCCAGGTGATAATTGAGACAGATTTGCTGTTATACCACTTTCTTGGAATACAACATCCTCAGATTCTTTGAATGAAAAGTTGTTTTTGAAGCAAACCTCTACTTTGTTAGTGCCACTTCTAGATAAGACCATAGCAGACGCACCAGAACTTTTTCCTACGCCTACCTCTCCTAATATAATATCTGAGTTGTCTCCATTAGGTCCTGTAAATGAATTCAATACTAATGATGGAATAGTTGGCACACCATTTCCTGAAGATTCAAATACGGCATGAACATCAACAACATCAGCAACGTCAAGTGATATCTCTCTATCTTGTACACGTTTACCATATACATTACTAAAGGTAAGACCATCAGCGATTGATGTGCTTACACCTGAAAAAGATCTTTCAGATCCTGTAACCGTAATAGACTTACCTCTTACAAGATTTTTTTGTTTTGCTTTTACCTTTGATTTTTGTGTTGTAACGTGAACGACAACATTGCTTTGAGAAGCAGATAAACCTGATATTGTTGCACCTTTACTACCATTTGTCAAGACAAACTGATCAGATGTTAGAGGTTCTATAGTGCCGTCAGAATAAAATATACCATACCTCTCCTCGTCAAAAGCTGCGTATACTTTATCAGTTCCTGTCAATGAAGGTAAGTCTAATTGTCCAGAACCATCTGTGTTCTCACCAGTTATCTCCTCTCTAAATTGCAAGGAAGAATCTGTAAGGTCAATAGATTCTATGTTGGTGTTTGGTAATTCTGAATATAAAAATCCACTTTGAGATGCTCTTAAGTTGGATGCAACTATTTGCAATCCACTTACAGTAACGTTTGAGGTTGGTAAATCCTTACTACAAATACCACTAACATCATTAGGTGCTGCAACCACAGTTACCGTTCTATTTGTTAGATTTATAGAACTTACTTGATTGAATGTATTGTCTGTTACCCCCGCTAACTTATATGATATAATATCACCTACCTTAAAGTTCTTAACCCAACCAACCGTTCCACTAGTTATCACACCACCAGTTGTTATGGTAAAAGATCTTCCACCAAAATCTTGTTTTGGTTCTAATACTACATCTGCAGCAAAGGTTCTTGATCCACCAGTTGATCTTACTGATTTCACATCTGCTAAATCTTTTTCGCTTATGGATCTAACGACCTTTCCATCTTGTATACCATTAATAATAATGGGTTCATCAACAATAAATTTACCTGATGTTTGTGTAAGCACCAGATCTGCTGAATTTGATATGGAAGATTTTAGATAACCTCTAGCACCTGATCTTGAACCCTCTATAAAAGCAGGCACAGAAAGAGTGGTAGTTGTACTTATCGTGACTGTGGTATCAGTTTGTATATCCCAAAGAAATAAATCAAATTGAGTTTCATTGCCAGTATAATTTGCATTAGTTGTTTTATAATCATACACCCTTGCTCTTCCTATGCTATTTCCAGCAGCAGTCGATTTTGTAGCACCTAATCTTGTATCACGTAAATCAATAAAATCAGAGTTAGTGGCGTTTAATTTAATTTGAGCACCGTTTAAAGTATTGTTTACTGAAAGTTTATTTCCTGCTTGAAATGGTATGGCACTGCTTGTTATTTTTTTTGTAGTTCTAGGTTTTTCTATATCTAAAATTCTAAAACCACATACCTTTATCTCAAAACCTTTTACATACGCTTTACCTGGTCCTATTTTTATATTGAGTAAATCTTTTGATGGTACATTACCTCTTCTAGTTTTTTGCTCAGGAAAATATGTTCCAAAAACAGAGTGTCTATCATTAAGACACTCTTTTGCTTGTAAACTAAATCTGTCTACAAAATAATCTCCACTCTCGTCATGTGTTCTTCTTGCAAGTTCCTTTCCAAGTTCGTTGTACTGTGTATTGTTGACAATTTTCTCACCTGTTCCTTTGTCACTCCTAAACAACTCAATAAAATTTTCATCACTTAGATTATCTAATGGTTTTTTAGTAAGTTCTAAACTTATTTTAAGTCTGTCTGCACCTGGTGCAGTAAAGTTTGAGAATCCTGCAGCATTATCATATAAACTCTCATCATCTACAGCAGTCACTATCTCTTCTTTTACAAGAAAACCAACTCTACATGATGGATTTGGATTGTATTGATCTAATAAAATAGTTTTTGTTGGAACCTCTACAAAAGCACCACGAGCAAAAAATATACCCTTTGTTACTGTAAAAGCAGAACCTTGTGCTGTAGCATTCGATTGTATGCATGTGGCAAAATCTGAACCTCCACCAATAGTTGTTGTCCCATAAGTAACAGGAACTGTTGTAAATAAATTCTCTCCACTTGAGAACAATTCTTGAGATTTGTTTTTACCAGAAGATAAGTATTTTATATAAAGAGTAGTATGTCCTGTCTCCGATTGAGATGCAGATAGAACTTTAACAACTTTTGCGGTAACTCCAGAAATTTTACCCTTTATTTTTACACCTATAAATCTATCAAAATAAAGTTCAACAGGAACACCAGAAAATGTAGACTCAACTTTTACAGCAGTATATTCTTGATCAAATCCAAGAGAACCAGGTATGACAACAGATCCTTCCTTAAAAATATGTTTACCAAATTTTTCAATCTGTCCCTGTAAGATAGATTGTAAAGTCGTTAATTCTCTTGCTTGAACAGGAGTGCCAGGTTTGAATAAAACTCGATTGAAGTTTTTCGACGACTCAAAATCATCAAAATATGGACTAGCATTTAAATTGGTGTTCTGTGGCATTGTATCAGAATTCTAAGATGATCTTAATATCTTCCCTTTGGTTTGAGGCTCTTGTCACTTCTGGTCTGTTATCAATGTATATGATATCACCAGAATGTTTTTTTATCTCTGGTTCTGCTATTCCGTTTGTAAACGATTGACCGAAGTAAAAAGTTTTAGCATTTATTGTTGTTGAGACTCCAACAAAACCAGTGTCAATACCAACGGTTTCTGTCCCTGAGGAAGTTGTTACAACAACGTTAGTGCTACCGCCAGTGCCAGGTGTATTGCTGAATTTATTTAGCTTGTATCCAAAGGTAGGTGGTGTTCCATTGGAATCATTTGTTGCAAGAGATCTATCTTGCCAATATCTCAATACTTGAGTAGAGTTATCATAGGATATAATTTTACCTACAGCAGTTGATCCAACTCCCACAGTTTGAGTGATTAAACCATCTATGGATGCTGACAAACTATCTGCAGTAGCACCTGTTACACGTAATGCTTTTGTGTTTGTAACACTTGCTGCTGTTAATAAATTAGTGCTGCCATTTTCTATAGGATTTTTAAGAATTCCTATTCTGGCAAATTGATTTCCTGAAGGAAAATCAGGATTAGTTACATCAGTATTTTCAATTCTCGAATAAACCAATACTTTATTTGACCCTAACTCTGTGTATACGTCAGCACCATGACCGCCTGGCGGTGGTATGATAACAGAGAATGATGCACCAGCACCTGTAACAACTGAGTCTAAATCTAAAGTTGCAAAAGAATAATCAGAACCACCATTTGTCACTTGAACAGAAGATGGTTTACCATTCAAAAATGTTACTGAAGCTAATCCACCATCACCATCACCTCTTATTGGAACATTGTTTTTTGTGCCGTTAAATTGATAGGCAGCATTAGTCGTGTCCTCAATAGTTATTACCTCAATTTTTCCATTTATAGCAGCATTTCTTACATCAGCACAGTCAGGATTATTTGCATAATCTGCTGGTGTAGGCATAAAGTTAGCACTATCAAATTTTAAGATTTCACTTGGTTTTATGGTATAAAGATACTTCCATATATAACCGTCACTTTCTAATCTGGGTTGTAAGTCAGTGTGTAGTGGTTCAACAAGTGATACTATACCTTGCCCACTATTTGATGGAGCAGATCCATTGTATATGCAAACATAAACCCTAAAGTCTTTATTCATAACATAATAGTTTGCACTGTAAAGACTTGTAGAACTTGTTTGTGGACTTAAGTTATTGACGCTATAATCATGACGATACATCTCAAATATTGTTCCACTTGTCCAATTTACTTTATTGACAACTCTAAGAACATCATTTGATGTAATTTTTTTTGCAGATATCATCGTATCGTAGACATTATCATGCTCATCAAAATTGTCTATGGGTGATGGAGTATTTGTATTCCAATCAGACGCAACTTCAGTTGCATTTGGTAATCCAATAAAAATATAGTAACTATTGTTTGTCGTCGAAATTCCGCTAACAAAATTAGACGCATTCAATACCCTGATCTGATTCGTGATGACGGCTGGCATTATTTAAAACTTTTTGTTTATTTATGTGTAGTCTAACGACAATCTTTCAGACCTTATGACCTGAGGTGCAGTCGCTATACCTGTAAGACCATTAAGAGTGTTGCAAGTGAAAGCAGCACCAACAGCAGCACTGGTTATTTTACAAAAACTGTAATTACCATAAAATTGTCCTGATCCTGAACTAAGACCTGTAAAATCAAGTCCATGATTAGATTCAATGTTACAAGTAACTCTCATTGTTTGACCTGATCCAACAGCAACTGGTGTAGATGCTACTTGATATACACCATCTAAAAATTCTGTTGCAACACCCACAACAGTAGAGGCAGTAGAATCTTTTGCAGTTACCCCAGAACCAACACTTGAATTAGTTACAATAAAATAATCACCACTTGCAATTGCTGTTGATGTTTTACCACCATATTGATTCTCTCTATAGGGAGAATTTAGAGGGAGTGTAAACTCAAAGGTTATTTTATTGTTTTGAGTTCCTACACCAGTGATGATACCATCATCTCCTACAAAACTTACACCACTTATGTCTTTTAATGGAAAATGGAATCCTGTTGATCCATATCCACTGTTATTCTTATCAGTATCAATAATCCTACAACTACTATTAGATGCATCAGGTTCCTCAGAATATAAGAAACTTGCTACACCTGTATCAATATAAAGAACAGTATCTGTGGTGGCGATATCTTTGATTATGCGTCCAGCAGGAAATATAAACGAAAGTAAGTCTTCTCTTGCTTTACTTACTTTTACACCATCAACAAAAGAGTCATCTCTTTGTTTACTCCATGACAATGGTCTTAGTGGAACTCTAGCAGAACTTATGCCAGGACCTTTGTAAAGTGTTGACTGAATTGTGTCTCTTGTAATAAGATCTCTTACAACTCTTATATCTTGATTCTCAATATTTACTTTATCACCAGTCTTGAGTGATGGTGTTGCACTTAAGGTTCCTACATCAGAGTCTGTCCCTTTATAGAATAAAATTTGAAGAGAAGATCCTGCCTTAGGTGCCTCTAAAAACTCTAATTGTGTACCACCATTATATACGTATGACTTGCCAGGTTCTTGTAACACATCATCAATGAATATAAGAAGACTATTTTGAATTATAACTGGACTACCAATATCTTTTTCAAAACTGATTGCAGCAGAATTTTCTCTCAATGTGAAAACAGTTTTACTACCATTAAATTCATTTGAAAAATCATCAAGTATTTGCAATTTACCAAACACCCATCCAGCAAACTCATCATCCATCGTGAACTTGACTGTAAATGTAGACTCCTTGAATGCTGCTCCTGCAAATTTATATTCATATCTCTCATTTGCAGGAGGTAATCCAACATTTATAGATATAGTTGTTCCAGCAACACCTACAATTTCTGTGCTTATTCCTGACACAGGATCAGTTGATCTTGGATACTTATGTAAAGTGCTGTAATTGTCTTTAGCACAAGTAAAACCAATAGCTTTGTCTTTCAAACTAACTCCCATACCCACTGTCAACGTATGAATACCTATGGCAACAGTGAGTATACCTACATTTGAGTTATAATCTGCATGCTCTATTTTATATTCATCACCACTAGCAACATCTATAAAACCTTTTTCATGTAAAGTCGGGTCTGTATTAATGCCACTGCTAATCGTAAGTATCTCACCCTCACTATATCCGTAACCAACATTTGTTAGTTCCCATCCCTTCATTTGAGTGAGCGTGTTTGCGTCTATTGACACCGACGCTCCAATTCCTGTCAGAGAACTAATAAGTGCAACATCATCATATCCAATAGGTGAGTCGAAAACAACATCTGTTGGTTTATTAATAACACCACCACTGCTGTATGTTGTAGCAACAGTATGAACACCAACATTTACAGAAAATTTCCTTACACTTGGAACAATCTCAACAACCCTTGCTCCTTGATAACCAATCTCATCTGGAAATGGGAATGAATATGTTGATGATCCATCAGTCATATTAATACCACTTAATACAACCCTGTCACCTACTGCTAAATTATGATTGGCAGATGTTGTAACTGTCATGATACCTGAATTTATATCATGAATTGCATTTGATACTGTTTTATGATAGTATCCAGAACCAGAATCAACTATATCAATAGATTTTATATGTCCAACATCAGTTGTAAATGTTCCAGCAGCACTTGTGGTAGCACCCCCTCCTAAAACTTTAAATCTATAGGTTGTTTCATTGTTGTTTCTATATCCACTACCAGTAAAACCAAGACCAATGTTAGATACAGTTCCTGCTGCAGAAACTATCGCAGAACCAACACCAACAATTCTAGGTTGATATCCATAACCTTTTTCCCACTCATCAATACGTGTAATAATTCCCTTTCTTGGTAGATTGTTTGAGTTTACATCAGATGTACTATATGATTCTGTTTGAATGGTTGACTCGTTACCAGTAAATGTTATAGTTGTAATACCTGTTGCAGGAGTGCCATCTAATCTGTAGTCAATTGTCGGTCTTTGGAAAATGTTGTTTACTAATATGACACCAAAATCAGTAGATATTCCAGTAGTGTTTACTCCAGAACTTTTTGCAGTAAATGTTTTTGCTATACCTGTAAATGATTCTGAGATGTCATCTAAAACAACATTATCATTATAATCTGATCTTGTAAATACCCTCCCTTGGAAAGAACTACCCTCAACAGTTCCTGATACCAATAATTTGTGTGTGCCAATACCAGATGTTGTAAGATTTATTTTATTACCTAGTAAAGCATCACCTCTATCGTTTGCGAATGAAAAGTTATTTGCAGAATTTTTTATTATGAAGTATTCTCTGTTTTCTTCTAGTGGTGTAGGTGGATCTAAAGTTCTTAATTTTACTTTTGTTCCAGACTCAAATAAATCAGTAAGAACAGTAAATGAATTAGTATCCACACTTATAGTCTCTGAAGATACACCCACCTCATCTCTTCTACCACCAAAAGGAACATCCGCAAAATGAATTTTATCTTGTATAATATTGTAGTCACCACGTATCAACTTAATACTGTCTCCTATATTGTGAGCAAACTGTGATGTTCCAAACCATTCACGATCTACTAATACATTAGTTGCACTATTTCCGAATCCGATTATTTGAATTCTCATTATTTCATCATTTATCCTTATTAAGTCAAATTTTTTGAATCCACCGACATTCTTAAATACAATTTCTCTACCAATCACATTGTTCATACACTCTGTTTGGAATCCATCTGTTTCATACAGTGGTGCTTGTATAACATTATCAAGAGAAATAATGCATTTTGATAATTGTTTTTCTGCTATAAATCTATGAGTTGTGCCTATGCCAACTGTTGTCAACCCTATTGGTAAATTAGAGGCAGCGTTAGCAGCACTTGATGCAACCTTAAATTTATTTTCTCCAACCTCAATTGCAAACACTTTTATTGGTAAGGTCGTTGCTGCACCCACACCATTTAAACTATGTTGGATACCAACCGCAGATCCATTGGTGGCATCATATATTAGTGGTTCTCCTGTTCTAAAAAAATGATTATTAATTATAAAGGTATTATCATCTGTATCTACAATGGCACTAGAACTAGCATCAAATGTTTTAACAAAAAGAGGTTCACCCCTATGAGTCAAATTAAATGACTTTCTAAAGGTTTCTGTTGCCTTGTTAAATTGTTTATTTACAGATGCTAACTGAAACATTATTGTTTTTTAGGTATTTAGAATCCAACTGTTAGGTCACTTGATAGAGCATCAGGTTTGTCGATTCTCAGTTCGGCAACTCTTACATTATATGCTTTGTTTGGTGCAGGAGTAAATCTCAATTGAGTATCATTACCAGAAGAGACAACCTCTGTAGCACGAATATCTCTTATATCATTAGGCACACTAGTATCAGCACCAATAGTTGATATACCTGATGCAGTGGACACATTATTAAATTTTACAAAATTGATGCTTCCCTCATATGTATTAGCAACCACATTATAATATGAATAAGCATTATCAGTGGTGTTTTCAACCTCGATTGTATATCTTATAGAGGTATAATTGTTAGATGATTGATTAGAAATTATTGTTGCAGAAGGAGATGCTGCAGCAGATATCTCGGTCCTACGAGAGTTTAATTCAGTATCACCAATTCTATATCTGGTTGTTGTGAATCCACTTGCAGCAACGGTGGTGGCAACACCAACTACAGTTGACAATGTAGAAACAGTTACATCTTGATTTGCTGCAGGGGTAAACTCTAATCTAATTACACCACTTGCCTGATTTAGAACAAAAGTTCCCATATCAGTTCCAGCATCCATTTTACCAAAATTAGTAAAATTCATACTATTTGTACCTGCAAGCACAAAAGCAAACTCATCTATTTCTTTTTCTGTCTTTGTGCCAGCAGAAACTATCACACTACCAGATCTGAATTTACTTCCGTCCATCTCTGCTATAACTTGTACAACAGGTGAACCTGATGCAGCAATTGCTGATGTCATACCAACCTTTTGCACCATTCCAAAAGCAGTTGTTCCTACCCCTACAGCAGAACCAAGAACTTCTTTGTGGAATGTTATGTCATATTCAAACGTAGTATTGAATGGAGAAAATGACACGCTGCAAATACTTCCAGATGCAGTGGCAGTAAACTCACCTAGATCAAATGCATCAGATAACTCAGAGTACGTGTTTAAAAATGCTATGTTTCCGTCATGACTTACCACAAACTCAGTGTATTGTGTTGCGTTGAAAGTAATTTCTAAAGATGTGTCAAGAACAACCTGTGCATAATATTTTACTGCTGACACTTCAGTCATGTCAAATACGTCTAATTCAAGAGACCTGAATATATCAGGATCAGAATAAAATTGCTCTGAGATATCATCTAAATCTAACACCCTATTACCTTTACATTGTATTGCTTGTCCAAATCTCTTAGAATTGAAATTAATTTCACTACTGCTTTTTGCCTTGATATCAGTATTTTCTGAGACAAGATCAAACTGATCTCTTTTTTCCATATCAATAACAGAATCCAATAGGATTACACCACCTGCTTGAGAACTAATACCAACCACACTTGCACCGACTCCAGCAATGGAAGGAATAAGTAAATCAGAGTGTTTCTTAAATCCAGCGATATGAGATAGCGAGTCAACTGGTTCACTCCAACTAGAAACTCCAACTTTACTTTTTAAGGAGTATGAAAAATTTTGATAGTAGTCATTATCTTGCACTCTCTGATAAAAATCACTTAGTTTTCCTGTATCATTTTCCCAACCAAAACTCTTATTGACAGAACTATCTAACTTAAAATGTCCAGTATACGATGCCAAAGATTCTATTGTTCCACTAGCACGTGACAACTCACCTGTAAGTTTATCACCAGTATTGAGTCCTACAATATTGTCAACTCGTAAAACATTTCTAGTTTTTCCGTCGCCAGAAATAATTCTCGCTTTTGCACCTGAGGAGGTAAAAACTTTTTCATTATTATTAAAAATACCTTCTGATAAGTTTAATGTAAATTTAGCAATATTTTTTTCATTAGATACTGTTCCAAATTTTTCAAAATCATGAAAACCAGGATCTTTGTCTATTGAATATGTAATTGTTGCTTGATCTACCAAACCAAACGCAGTGGTCACTCCAGTAAGGGTAAAAAATTCAAAATTATGATCTTCAGAATTATAACCTTGTCCTGAGCTTACCCCTACATTTTCAACAAAAACTCTATCACCTACGTTGAAGGGCATGGGTAATGATGTTGTAAAACCACCAATAGGAGTTTGTAATCTAAGTGTTACATTAGGATTTGAGTAAGATGCAGAGATAATTCCTACCCCATTGGTATTGTCAACAGCGATCAATTCATTATCGGAACTACTCAAGTTATTACCACCATTGACTATGGTAACTTTACCAACACCACCACCGTCTAATTCTGCAAAAAATTGAGACTCTTCAGATATAGTATTTGTTTTTCTATTATATACAACAAAATTAGGAGGAGTTAAGTACTTTGATCCAACAGATGTGATACCAACACTTGTTACACTAAAATTATCTTTCAATGATATAATTTGAGCGACCTCTGCCTCAGGTCTCAATGTATTGTCTGACGGATAGTCAAATCCAAAATCAACTATTTGAACATTATTAATTTCACCAATTTTTTCTCCAATCGCTTTTACAGAGGCAGATCTACCTGTGGTTGATGCGACAGAAACCTCTGGTATATCTTTATAACCTGTGCCACCAGATGATAGTAAAATTCTTCCTACTCCACCTCGTTGAGTTTTTGAATCTATGGTGTATTTTAGTTCAGATGAAGATGAATATCCTACTTTTTCTGGTACGCTTGCGATATTATAATTGAATGTATTACTACCAGTGGTTGTAATAGAATGTTTACCAGCAAATTTACTTGTGTTTACAACAATTTTAGAGTAATCAACAACGTCTTCATCTACCTCTATTACTTTTGAGTTTATGCCAGTTCCAACAGGGACAAACTTATAGTATAATATATCTGGAACTTGAGGTGTAAATGTGATAGATGTCAATCCTGCTAAGTTGCCAGGTATTGAATTTTCTCTTATCTCAACAGCAGAAACACCTGATCCTACAAATGGTTTTTTATATTCTTGATCTAAAAAGAACTTCAATTTTGTATCTAACATAGATCCATCATCAGTATTGATAATTAAGGTGTCACCAATAGTCACTGATAAAGGTGGGTTATTTGTAGATCCTATACTTACAAACCTTGTTCCAGAATCATATGTTGCAGTAACGACACTAGTTCCTGAAGAGACAATAGACAAATTAATTTTGTCGTTTGGTCTCATGCTATGTACCCCTACAGTGGTTGCTTGTACATCAACAACTCTAAATGTTCCTTTTACTTCTCCTCTTGTAGTTGTAAAATTATGTGTGTTTCCTATACCTGTAGTGGTATCAAACATAACTCTATCTAAATCAGATCCAATACCAGTTCTTGTGGTGACTATTCCAATAAGATTATTGTCTATTTTTTGAACAAACACCTCTGGTGGCAGAGGACTTTTAAAGTTGGTATTGACACGCTTCATCGCATCAGTTTGATACGTTAATGATGTTCCTGCACCAGCACTATAAAGCAATTTCTCACCGTGTGAAAAATCATTATTTTCTATAAAAATACTTCTTGTTGGAATAAATCTATCTACATTATCGATTGATATAGTTACACCCACACCCACACCAAATGTCAATCCAACACCTACAACACTAGTCGCATCAAAAAATCTGGTGAAATTTTCTTTTACAACATCCTTAAAATTATTTGGGAGGGGAAATGTAAATTTTCTCTCTTGTCTTTCTATGATTGATCCAAAAGTATGTGCAGCAGATACAGTGCCATTTTGTGCTCTCAATAATTTGTATTTGTTTGATAAAGAATTAAATCCAAAAACCTTAAGTTGTTCATCATCAATTTTAATAATATCATTGATACCAAATTTTTTAGTCGAAAATCTATCACTAAACGAAACGTCTGTTGTCAGACCAACAGACAACATTGGATCTGTAAGTATAGAACGAATAGATTCTACTTTTATTTTTGGTGTTGACAACAATGCTGTTGGTGTGCCTAATACCTCTCCAAAAGTATTGTTTGATAAATTGTGAGGTAATGTTGTGACACCAGTAACAAAATTACTAGAGGTGAAGAAGGTAACATTTTCAAAATCAGTTATTGTTGACGTAATAGTTGATATTGTAGGACCTGTAACCTCAACAACTTTTCCGATAGCACCAAAACCTTCTGTATTCTTATTATCAAAAGTAAGAGTATCTCCTACATTGTATTCTCTACCAGATTCAATTATCGATATGTTATCTAAAGAATTTGATTTTATAGAAAGTATTTTTGAATTTGTAAATGTATTTTTATTAGAATTTGTGACAAACTCGTACTCATTGATATTATGAGGGTCGGTGTTTCTTATGAAGTTAGTTTTATTGAAATCTATGTCTTGTATAGAGTTTAGAGATAGATTAAATTCAATTGGAGATGAATGGTAAGAATCACCAATAACATAGGGAAAAATTGGTCTTCTTATACCATCAAAGGGATCTAATGGATTTTGAGTGGCAATTTTATCTACCGTTGCGTAATAAGCATAAATTCCATTTGGAAAATCTGGAGTAACAGCAAATCTACCGTTATGCTCATCTAAATCACCATAACCCTCGATAAAGGTAAAATCTTCACAGAAAAATCCTGCAGGATAAATGTTGAGTGGAGGTCCATTAGGTCTCTCTGTACCTGAAAGTTTAGAATAACTAGAATCTAATATTTTTAAAGTTCCATTAACAATTCCAACAGGACCGTAGATAGGATGTCCATCATATGCCCACCCTATAATTGGAGAGTGTGTTGTTCCGTCATCTCCTAGATATGATCTTAAGTTTCTTGGTACGTAATAATTGACATAAGGGTTGCCTAGTGAAGCAACTTTAATATTTTCAAAAAATCCATCATCATTTTTTACATCACCATATTTTGCTAATTTCTCAACTTGATTAACAGTCCACTCTTTAATATTGCCTGAAAAAATTGCACTAGATCCTGGCGTTCTTGCTCTAACACTTGTTTTTTCTTGACTATAACTTATACCTTTATTAATCATGTCGATTCTTACTATCGATCCATTTTCTATCACTGCTTTTGCTTTTGCACCAACCCCATCACCAGTTATGATAATATCAGGAGTGCTAAAGAATTGTTCTCCACCACTTAGTATAATTATTTGATCTATCCTGCCATTTATAACAAAAGCTTGTAAAAATGATTTTTCACCCTCTACAATTTTTATATCTGGTTTGTTATTATCATTGATAACAGTTGACCCAAAATCTGTGCCTGCATTTTCTATATGTAAACCAATTATTTTTCCTCTGGCGATAGGAGTTGCCAGAGAATTTGTTGTTACAATACCTTGTCTTCCAGATAACACCACCTCTATAGGTGGGTCTTGAAATGTGTGAGTTCCAGATCCAATACTTCCAAATGATATTATGTCAGATAAATCTTTTTGAGATGACAACCTAAATGTATTTGTGTCAATGACATTTGCAAAATAATCAGTGCCACTTACTAATCCACCTATCGCATCATCTGCACTATACCTAACAGTATCACCTGATATAAAATTATGATCTATTATAGAAATAGTATTTGTAAAGGTATTGATGCCTGTAGAATCTTTTGCAGTATTTTGTCTATTCTTAAATTTACCTGCATTTTCAATAACTATTTGATCAACTTTACTTCTTTTTTGTGTTGCAAAAAAACTTTGAACTCCTCCACCATGAGATAGTAAATCTATTGTTCCAATACCTAAGGTAGCATCTTGTTTTGTTTCTGATATGTGAATTTGAAAATCATCTATTTTTACAACAAAATATGATGCCTCATCAATGAGTTTACCTGGTGTTGTTCCTATCCCAATAGCATCACTTTTATTAGAACGATATATAATTTCTTCACCATGTTTGAATCCATGAGGTTTTGAAAAAACAAATCTATCAGATATTAAATTTACAATACCTGCTTGCGAGGTGCTATCAAACTCAACCTCTTGATCTACCAATTTCATTTGTGCTCTCGCTCTAGCACTTGTATCATTACCACCTGTGATAGAAACCGTGGGAGTTGTTATGTAATCAAGTCCCTCCGTATCGACCAGTATGTCTACTAACTTTCCTTCAACATGAGTGATTGCAGAGCACCCTACACCTGTATGTCCAGTTTGAGTGACTGATAATCTGGGAGGAAAAATTACATCATAACCTGAACCAGAATTTAAGATATCAACAGATTCAATAGGTCCATAAAAAACTTTGTCAGTTGCTTTATAAGAATAAAGTTCTACACCATTTGCAAATAAACCAACTCCACCCTGAACAGTTTTAGTTTTTGTTTCTGCAAATTGAGGTTCGTCAAACCTTCTAAGTAATTTTTGTGCCCCAATAGTGCTACCAAAAACAACATCTGGAGTCAAAAAATGTAAGGTAGTGTTAGCAACATCATCATCTGTGAATGCTGTTATAAGAACAGAGTTACGAACATTTTCTAAAGAGTATGCCAATGCAACCCGATTATTATCAATTTTTTTAATATGATAAGGTTGATTGTTTATTAAGTTTGTTAATTTTGTAGATGAGCAGGAATAAACAACTAATTCACCATCATGAAAATTATGATCTGTAACCTCGATTATTGTGCCAGCATTATTTAAACTTGAGACAAACGTTCTTACTCTTTTTTGTGGGTCTATGGTCCAGTGAGGTAAACTATTAGACGCTACAACTACTGTCTCATTATCAGTATAAGTGTTTTGTATATCAGCAGTAAATCCATCAGATGTTGTTTTTAGTCTTCTACGAATGTAATACTTAATTTGTGGATCTAGGTTACCTGTTGATGCCACAACACTCCTATCATTAGGTGTACTTGAGACAGTTCCTTCTTGTATGATACCATCTTGATCAATAATATCTAATTTGTCACCAACATAAAAAACATGACTATTAACTAAATCAAATCTATAACTATTACCACCTAAATCCTCAAAACCAACTAAACTATGACTTGCAGTGGTGTTGTAAATCCATGATGACCATCGTAATTCTTTTTGCTCAATACCTAATGTCTTTACGTTGATATCACTGTTAGTTTGTTGATTAAATGCATCTCCCACAAACTCACTCAATACTCCCAGTACGTTTACTCTAACAATTTTACTTAGATCACCATCCTCAAATGAGAATGCTTCTAATCCAGATGTAACGGTAGATCCTATGCCACAAGGAGACGTAAACGCTGATATACCAAAAAATTGTGTAAGGTTTTTACTTGTATAATTAAAAATTCTATCCTCAAAATTTATTGTTCCAGTGGTTCCAAAACCTACAGTGGAATCGACGTTTAGTATTGTTTCACCTATACCAGAGGTTTTAGTTATGAATGTTTTACCAATTTGTTTAAATTTACCAACAAGACTGCTTTGATCCACTGCAATCTTATAAAACTTCTTACCATCAATGGTAGCACGTTCTACGTCAAAAATTGATGCACTTGTTTGTAGTGGTTGTGTATCCTGTATCAAACTTTGACCTTTTATTTTTTCTGGGTCACCTTTTATTGCTTCACACACCAATACATCGTTTACAATAAAATCTGCATCTGAAGGTCTTATTAAGAATTTAGATGGTTGAACCATCTCTACTTTTTCATTAAATAATGCTCCGAAAAGTATCTTAAATGCCTCTTCTGTTCCTTTTGACTTATAAAAATCTTTTGCTTGTCTTATAAAATTTGCTTGATTTACGTTTGTATTAATGTTTCTTTCAGCAAAACCTGGCAAAAATTGATTTTTTAATTTTTTTAAAAATGTGTTCAAAAACACATTACTTAGATTAGTAACTCTTGAATCTTCTTTATGTGTGCTTACACCAGTTTGACTAAATGTTAAAAATTCTGGTTGATTAGTTTTTGAGTTATTTTCAATTCCACTAAATCCACGTGTGCATCCTATAAATGATGTTGAACCTATGCCACTATACGTAATAATTTCATCATCAATTTTTAGTAAACCATATTGTCTAGGCCAACCCTTCGTTGACTCTACAAATATTGTCTCCTCATTTGCGTTTGTAAAATTAGTAAGTGAGGTAAAACCTATCAGATTTTCATTATTTAAGAAATCTAATTTTTTATAATCTGATAAGTTATCAGCAATATCAATGACACCTCCCTGAAATTCTTGAGAGATATAGTATTGTCTTAAAAATTCAGAAAATAAAGGATTTTCAACGTCTATGTGTTCAGGTATTTGACCCTGAATTACTTCACTGACTTTTACTTTAGTGATGGATGTCTGTATCATTTATCGTGTTCTACTACCAGATTGGTAACTAGATTGTGGGGTAAACCTTGCTCCTGAGGTATCTGCACCAGAGGATATTGAATCTTTTCTCATAAAGAAGTTACTCTTTGACACTTCAAATTGCAAATACAATTCATTTCTTGCTAATATATCATTAGAGTCTGGAGTTGCCTCTACCTCTATTATGTTATTTGAAAGCACTGTAGATGTTATATTCACAGTATCTATAATCAATTCACCTTTTTTATATTCTACTGTTCCAAAATTATTTGAGATAATTTTTATCGAGTTATCAGTAAGTATTTGAAAGAGAATAAGTTTACCATTTTCACTGTCAATTTTTTGATCAGTGAAAAAACAAGTTCCTGAGACTCCAGACACGTTGAATCCAGTAGACTTTATATTAAAACTATCTTCTTTACAATAGAAAGCGTTTAAGAAACACAACTCATATTGAGTAAATTGGTTTATTGCAGCGATAAGATTTCTTCTTATCCTTACTGTTGTTATGTTAGAGGTGATTGAACTATCAACATTGTCTATCAATGACAATACCTTACTGTACTTAAATCTGCCACCAAATTGATTTAGTTCCTTACCTGTTGAAAAAGATGTGAGGGAATTTATTACAGAAGTTTTTATACTTTCCTCATTTCCTGCAAAATTAGGATTATAATAAATGTAACTATCAATCTCTACAAATAAAAACTTAAGGTCAACAAACGTTGGCACTATACCTGCTACAGAATAACTTTTTAAAGATGACAATATATCTTTTTTAGTAAAGTCAGACAAGAAAGATCCATTTTTAGGTTTAGCTGATATGAACACTCTTCCAAATTGAGGTGGATCTAATTGTTCGCCTCCATACGCACTAACAGACTCTATATTAGAATATATCGATGGTAATATTGCTTCGTAATCAGAGGCAGTTACTGCTCGATGTTGAGATGAGTAAACTCTTGGTGCATAGTACCTTACACTATCAAGATCTTCTATGTCATCACCATTTTCTGATGGAAATTGTGCATTTAAGGTAGCGGTAAATCCATCTAAAATTGCACCATCTTGATCACTAATTGCACCTGCAAATTTGAAACCTGCTACACCATTACCTTGCTTTCCACTTGTTTTAATGTAAGAAACATTGACTATATTTCCAGATTCTAGTTTATCACCAAATACACCATCACCAAACAATAACTCATACCTTTCGTCAGTTGTTTCCTGTAAAAGATATATGTTAGAAGTAGATGTGATACCAATTATATTTTCTGCTAATTTATATTCAGTGCTTGTATTACTTCCAGAACTTTCTAGTACACTTACTCTTATTGTAGAGGTGTCGATATCAGAATTTGGTAATATGAATCTTTGGTTTGGTTGAGAATTATCAATTCTAAATTGGGATTCTAAATATTGTCCTTGACAAATTTCTATGGTTCCCTGTGATATTCCATCAACAACAGTTCCAGTTACTTCTTCTGGTAACGAAAAAATATAATTAGCATTAGATACAGTTCCATTTGCAATTACACCTGATTCAAAAACAATTATTGATGTAGATGTAGATATACCTGTAATGAAATAATCTACTTTAGTTTTTGCAGCAGTTTTTGAGCGAGGAACATATCCAATATTACGTGCTAATGATACAACATTCTCTCTTAATGTAGCAGAGTCAATAAAAGTCTCATTCACCACCATGTTGGTGTTGTATGCAGTGATGTATGAGTTATAAGCAAGAGTGTTTATGAGAATTGAGAGGTTAGAACCCTCAAAATCCATATCTGAAAAATTAGAATTTTCTCTCAAGTAGTCTTTTAATGAAGATTTTATATCTTCAAAATTTAGATTTGTAAATTGTTGAAGTGCCATTATAGCCTAGTTGGTTCTAAGACGAATTGTAAAATTTGAGTTGGTGCAGATAAACCAACGAGATCATAAGATATCCTAATATCTAAAGAATTATTATCAGGTTGTGATTGAACATCAACATCAGTCAATTCCACTCTAGGTTCGTTGTTTGTTATCGTAGTTTCTATTTCTGTTACTATAGGATCAACAAAATCATCGTTGGCAAGCTCAAATAACGCACCAGTTATTCTAGTACCTAACAAATCATTAAAAAATACCTCTCCTAATTGTATTCTTATCAAATTTTGGACAGAACGTTTTATTGCATCCTCATTTTTCAATGCAAGTATATCATTTGTTACTGGATGAGTTTTGAAAGACAAAGATATGTCCTTAAAACCCTGCGAAAAACGTTGGACAGGCACTTGAACGTTTACAATCTCGGTATATTTATCTATTTAGAGGCAAAAAAAGACCTCCTCTGTCGAGAAGGTCAATTAGGATGCTCCGTCGCCTGATAGTCAGTCGGAATCCTGGTCGTCGGTTCCCAGGTATTTAATTTCTATTTCGTCGGGATGAGGGTAACCTGAGTTATAAAACTCGTCGGCAAGTGCTTGAGTAATGTCAAGCATCTCCTCTTCATTAACAGAAGAGAATTCTTTTACTCCCTCAACATATATATCATACTTTTCCATACACTGTAAACATTCTTTACAGGTATCTATATAATTCTTGTTTTCTCATGACCAACACGACATTGAGGGTCACACCAAATTTCAAATCCCGCCTTGATAGCATCTAAGCAAAAAGATACATCTTCACCACACATGTCTTGAACCTCTCCAGATTCAAAAACCTGCATTTGAGGTGCGAACCAAGGATAAGTCATTTCTTTATGCTCGAACACTCCTTTTTTAATTAATAACCAACCAAATCCAGTGTAGTCAACTGTAAATGGTTTTTTGCGTTTTTGAATGCCATCAACCATCTCATGATTCATAACTCCGCCATTTTCCTTGAAGTCATCTTCTTCAAGCCAATGTGCAACGGATGTTGTCTTACCATCTTCAGTCGCATACCAACCAGCAGCGATATCTTTGTCCATACAAACTATTCGATAAAAATTTTCTAGGTTGAAAACAATATCACTGTCAATCCAAAGTTGATAGTCATATTTCAGTTTACCGTCCCATGGTAATTGATCAGGTCCTCTAAGCACATTCGCACCTAAACACTTACATCGTGCAAAGTTTACCATTGATGAGTAATCTTGAGATATTTGAATACTTGCACCACTTTGTACTAAATCAAAACAAAGTTGCACAAACGCTTTTAAAAATATGTAAGAAACACCACGACCAGGCAAACAAAAAACAATGCTTTTACCTTTGATTAATTCTTTTCCTTTTTCTACAGACCACCAGTCTTCCTTTTTTTCTGTAGCGGGTGGAGTGGTTACCACCTTAAATCCTTTAGCCATACTATAGGGTTGCAATCCAATTATATTATAACAGATTATATAGTCTCTATCAACTTAATAAGTTTTTCTGCAATTTTTTGGTGTCCTAAAGCGTTTGGATGATTTCCCTTTGCATGGTAATCACCATAGTAATGATCTCCTATGCCATCCTTTTTATGACCTATAATATCCTCATGAATATATGTTATTGGTATATCCTGACATAAAGGTTTCCACCAACCAGTTCCATTTGCCCCATGATAAAACTTTTCTGGTCTACGAATAACCTCATGAAAATGATCTGCTAAAATAGGGATGAAGGTAATATTGTTTGCCTTACAGTAAGAATCAAAAAGAAAAATATTTTTCCACATATTTTCGACACCAAGAATATCATTATAAACAAACCTATAAAACCATTTACCAGCAGAAAACATTCTTTCTCTCAAATCATCTCTACCTGCAATACCCTTGAGTTTTAATTTTCCATGAGTTGATGTAAGTTGTGGTGTAAACCTATGGGGAAAACCCTGTTTATCAAACCACTCCACTCTTGAGTGTACAGTAAACTGCAATACCACAATATCAAAACAATTGTCTTGTAGATGTTCAATAGATTCTCTTACAATTCTATCGTTACTATTCCCGCAATGAGAAATATTACAGTCTTCAGTCAGAAAATGATTAGAAACTAATTTACTATATCTTTCATTTTCACGATCTTCGAGTTCGTCACCCCAAGTAATTGAGCATCCATGAAACAGTATTTTCATTAAAAAACCTTGACTGAATATTTACTAGAAAACAATTTTGCATCTTCAACATTGTTTACCATTGGTTTTCCACGAACATTCAAAGATGTATTCAACAATACAGGGATTCCTGTCTTCTCATACCAACACTCCAATATGGGTCTCAGAACGCTCTCAGATGTCTCTGGCACTGTTTGTACTCTAGCAGAGTTATCAACGTGTAGACAGGCAGGAATAAGGTCACTCTGCTTACATTGATAAACATATGACATATGCCTTGAATGCTCAGGCATATCAAACCATTCCTGACAATGCTCTTCTAGTATAGCAGGAGCAAATGGTCTAAACTTCTGACGTTGTTTTATTTCGTTGACTAGATCTTTGGTTGAAATTTGGCGTGGATCCGCCAATAGACTTCTATTACCAAGAGCACGAGGACCAAACTCAGCACGACCATTTGCAACACCAACGATTTTATGTTTGAGTATGTGATCGACCACCTCTTCTGGATCCACCGAACCCCTAATGTTACATCCGAGATAGGGAGTAAATTGAACTTTTTTACCATATGCAAGTAAAGCTGCACCTAAAGCACCTCCAGCGTCGCCAGGATTAGGCATAATCCAAAGATTGCACCTTTCCCTTAGTTTTGTATTTACAACACAGTTTAGTGCAACTCCGCCTCCATAGCAAATGTTGTTACTGTATTTTTTAGCAATATCAAATATTTTGAACAATTCCTCTTGAAGAACAACCTCCGCACTTTTTGCTACATCACATGAATCACCTTCTAGTCCACGTATACCTTTATGGTTATTTTTAGAAAGTAATGCTCGTAACTCTTTAGTATAACAAGGTTTTCCGAAGGCTGCCATTCCCATAAAAATATATTCTTCATCTAATGGTCTTAATCCTGCCCATTTAGTCAGTGCACTATACCAAAGTCCTATAGACTTAGGATATCTTCTAGACCATACTTTTTTATATACTGCGGATCCTCTTACCATATTAGCAGTCCACACTGAGGAACAATCCCACTCACCAATGCTATCTACCACCACACACGCAGCGTGTTCAAAGTTGGATGTTTGAAATGCAGCAGCAGCGTGTGATTTATGATGTTGCATATACTTATTAGGTTGCAAAGATAACCGTCTATCTCTCCTCCACGCTTTTTGTCCTGCATATAACTGTCTAGTTCTTTTTGATAACGGGTTTTCGTAAAATGCTACAATGTCATCATGTATATTCAATCCCCTTGCCATGGTGACTGCATTTAAGTTCAATACTTTATCATGCTTCTTTTTTGAGTATCTCTCAGAATGTGCAGCGTAACTAATAGTATTTTTATGAACAACCGCAATTGCAGCGTCATGAAATCCCTCGCTAAACCCTATCATATATGTTTACCCCAAGAACTAGGCAAAGATCCAAACTCTTCTTTCCATTGAGAATAGATTGGGTCCAATTGTTCTCTACCATAATCGTATAACTCTTTTGTTAGTGGTTCCCTTACAGATCCCCATTGATCCTTCAGGAAATCGTATTTAGGTGCATTTTCACCTGCTTCTGGCCAAAAAGCATTCTCATGTATCTTTGTAATAGGATAACCTAAGAAATTGGATAACCTTTCGGTCTGCTCAGTAAAATTATCAGGTTCCCAAAAATCCTCCATCACAATTTGAAGAGTTGGGAAGTATTTGCTGAATTTTTTATAAAACTCAACATAGAACCTTGTACAAGTCTTACGTAGTTCTCCGCAAAACATATCATGTATATTATTATAATGTTTGTCAGTGGGATTGTTAGGGTATAACATACCTTCTTTCAACATTTTACCACTAGGATCATTTCCTGTAAACTTAGCACTAAAATCTGAATATGATCTACGGACTGGATCTCTAGAAACAAATATGCATTTTATATCAAAAAACTCTTGCAATGCAGGCACGTACTTGTCAAGAAATGGTTCTCTCAACCAAGAATTGCCGTTTGTAAAGTCAGCAACTGCCTTATATTCATGTTTGATGTTTTCATAATGTATTAGATAATAATGAATGTACTTACATATACTTGGTGGTTCTGCTATCCAATCTCGGATAAACTCCTCACTATGCTTTACATGCTTATCAAGTATTGGTGGCATACTAGAATCCTTTACCATCAACCTATCATATGGGTCACTAGTATACGTCCACATAGGTTGATCAAAGAACTCATAATTTTCTAATTCATTAAGGTATCCAGTCTCCTTTCTGTGTCCACCATGACAATACTTATTATCTAAAGAAAGAGTATAATAAAATGGTGTAGATGCAGCATGACCCCATCCACCAAATATCAATAATGGTATTTTCAAAATATATAAGGAGAATGCATGATATTTATGAAACCCGTATTGCACATAAATGCTGGAGTGGGGTGGTCTGCGACTAAACCGCTTTGCGACACACTTTCAGACATTGGATATGCGATATGCCCAAATAGAGAGCATACTACAGAGTGTAATGTGCTATATTACTTATATGAGAGGGAATACAATCCAAAGCATGCAAATATTTACTGGCACAAGGATCATAAGAAAAGAGGATTAGATTTTGTCAAAAAAGACACGACTCTAGACTGGTATGTTGATTATATTAAATCACATATTGTTAAAAGTCATAAAGGTGTCAGCGATTTCTCAAATAGTAACGGAGATTTACCTGCATACTTCTTGAGACAGATTGCACCAAGACTTGAAAGCGAATTTGATGTCAAAGTCACTACAATATGGAGAAATCCAGTCAGGAGATCATATTCTCAAATGTCAACATGGTACAAAGAAAAATGGAATGACAGTTATAAAAGATATTCTAATAGTTTAGAATATTGGAGGTCAAATTTAGAAAAACCCTCAATTGTATTACCAGACTACGTAACAATTTACAAAAATTGGTCATCTGCGTTCAAAAAGGTGTATCCTGTGATTATGGAGGAGGTTTGGGAGAATCCAAAAGGTTTGTCTGATTTTCTAGGTGTGAAAATAGATAAAATGAGCAAAAATCTTTATTTTCCAGAACGAGGAACAAGAGCACCGCATATAAAGGGTTTAGAACACCAATGGACATCTGACTTGCAAGATTTATCAAAAGATGATCTTGATTATGGTAGAAAAAAACTTAATTGGTTATATGAAGGGTTTGAGAAAAAATTTGGTTATATACCACATAGTTGGTAATTAGTCATCATCTTCTTCGTAAATATATGGATCTTGCTTACGTAATTTCCAAAGTTTGTATTCACCTTTTATCCATTGCCATAATCTTTTCATATCTATAAAAATAAGTATTTTTATTTATTGCCATTTTTCTGGGATATAACCAAAAATTTTTTCACAGTCTTGGTAAATCCATTCTAATTTAGAATAAATGTGTTTATATGTTTCTAAATCAATATCCTTCTCATTTTTCCATTGATCTTTCAAAAATTCATATTGTGGTGAATTAGAACCAAGTTCAGGATAATAAACGTTTTTATAGATGTTAGTAATAGGATAATTCAAAAAATTAGATAATCTTTCAGTCTGCTCTCTATATTTACTAGGATCCCAAAATTCCTCCATTATAATAGGAAGAACATTGTCTTTACCCCAAACATTATAATAAGACCGTAATATTTTACCATAATTAGAAACTTTATCTATTCCGCCTGATTTATTAGGGTTAGAGGACCATAAACGACGAACAGGGTCTCTAAGGCATACAGTAATCTTTAGATCAAAGACTTCTAGTAATTTATCCTTAATACCTCTCATAAAGTCTTCAGATAATAAACAATAACTATTTGAAAAATCACCTAATGCATGATACTCATGTTTTATGTGATTCCAATGCCTTTTACGATAATCAATGTACTTTTCAATTGATGTTGGATAAGAGAAGAAGTATTCTTCTTCTTCCTTAGTGAAACATCTAGCATTTTGTAATTTTGATGGTTTGTCGGTTTTTAGGTATGCTAAAGGTGATGTAGTAAAACCAAAAATCCTATTAGTGAAATATTTGTAATAACGTGGTCTACCCTTGATTTTCGTTTTCCAAAACTTTTGAGATTCCAGAAGATCAAGCCAATGCAATTCTTTACGATGACCAGTATGGCAAAATTTATGATTTAACGATAATGTGTACCAAAAAGGAGTTGTAGCGGAATAGTTGGTCCCAATATTCCATAATAACTTTATTTTTTCCATGCTTCGGGTATGTAACCAAAAGTTTCTTCAAATGATTTATAAATGTTCTCCATATGTACTAAAGCAAACTCATAAGTCTCTTTATACAAATCTATCTTATCTGAACTATATTGATCTGACAAACCAGGATATTTTGGTGCATTAGAACCCATTTCAGGATAATAACAATTCTGATGAGCAGTGACTAAACGATAACCTAAGAAATCAGATAATTTATCAGTAGAGAACTCCTCCATTATAATAGGCATTACATTTTCTTTACCCCATACCTGACAATGCCTATTATATATGTTTGAGTAGTAAACGTTCTCTTCCATACTGTCAGATAGGATCCAATTTCTAAATCCTTCCATAATTCCACCAGATTTAGAATGAACTCTATTACACGCTGAAAATAACCTACGAATAGGATCTCTAAAGATCATTGTTACTTTTATATCAAAATATTCTAATAATTTAGGTTTTATACTTTCCATAAACTCTACAGACAAGCAAGCATTAGTATTAGAGAAATCTGCAACTGATTGATATTCACATTTAAAGTTTTCCCAATGTTTTAGGTAATACTTAATATATTTGTCAATACTTAGTTCTGGATTATCAAAAAAATCTCTTCTTTCTTCTAATGTCCACTTACCTTCTATAAAAGGTGACCTTTTAGTCATCTCAGGATAAACATGCATGAATCCATCTTTTCCATCCCTCTTTTTCTCCTTCTTCTTGGTTTTTTTTATCAAATCAGTTTGTTCCCACTTTTGAGTCAATCTAACAGATGAATTGAGTTGACTAGGTGTACTGATGGACCTTTTCGCATCAATCATCATATGATAAAGATAATTGTGCTCTTTTGCGTGTCCAGTATGAGCATAGTGGTTATTTAACCCTAAAGTATACCACAACGGACTTGTTGCTGAGAAACAAGTTCCAGCGTTCAATAATAATTTAGGTTTCATACCATTGACCCCACTTATCAGGTATGTATCCAAAAGTTTCCTTAAAATCTTTGTACACCCAACCCATATTGCTTATGGCATACTCCCATGTCTTTACATCTAAATCATGTTTGTCAGATATCCATTGATCCATTAAGTATTCGTAATGCGGTGCTTTTGTTCCTCTTTCAGGGTAATAAACATTTTCATGAATTGTGTTTATAGGGAAATTTAAAAAATTAGAGAGTGCTTGCGTCTTTCCTTCCCATAATTCTTCCATAACCACCATATGAACATTTTCTTCACCCCAAACATTCCTATATCTTTTATAAATGTCAGCATACATGGCATTTGGTTCTAATTCACCACTTACCCATCTACGAAAATCTTTGATGTTACCTTTGTTACAAACTGACCACAATCTACGTATAGGATCTCTAAAAATCATTATTACTTTGACATTAAAACACTTAAGTAAATTTGGTTTTATAGATTTCATGAATTTTTCAGTCAAACAAGCATTTTGATTAGAAAAGTCAGCAATTGCTTGATAATCAGTCTTTATATGCTCCCACAACCGTTGATAATATCTTATGTAAGAGTTTATTGATCTTCTACCATGTAACTCCTCACATCCGTGCGTGATAGTCATTTGTGGAGGTTTGTTTTTTGATGTGTCACGACCAAACTCAATATTCACACCCTCTTGAAGTGAATAGAGGTAAAAATTTTCCTTACATAAACCAGTATGAGCATATTTGTTATCTAAACATAATGTGTAGTGTAAAGGTGAACTAGCAGAGAAAGCAGTGCCAGCACTAATCAATAAGGTAGTCACGAATTATTAATTAATAGAAATTTCATACCCTGAACAAGGTCTGTTCGGTAAAATCAAATCTTCTTGTATTAGAAACGAACTTAATACGACTCTAGGAAGATCTGTAGAATTTTGAATACTATGCCAAGTTTTATTTGGAATACTATTATGAAAGAAAACCTTATTGGGTTTCCAATCTAATTTACAAGTGTAGGTTGATGGTAAATCTGCCTTTTCATGATCACCTCCATCATTTTGACTAGCGTTCTTATGTAGAACAGTACCATCACTATTCTCAGGAGAAATATACATGATTGAAGTGCTTATTCTGGATTTATTGTCACAATGAGTTGGATAATTCCATTTTGGAGGAGAAATTGCCCAATGCACAAGTTTTTTCAATTTACCTTTATATTCACGATGAGGTAAAGCAATATCTGTAAATAAACTATTGGTTTCTGGAATAATATCATAATCTAGGAATCTTACATAATGACCAGACTTTTCTTTAGTATTTGAAGAGTGGTAGTTATCTAATTCTATTTTTGCTAGTCCTTGTATTTCTTTCCACCTATCTTCAGGTAGAAAATCTTCTATTTCTACACATTTCCAAGGATCAGTAACATAATTAATCTTCATACTTTGTCCACAACTCAGGTACACTTCCAAATTTAGACTTCCAATCAGTATAGCACGGTTTCATGTATTTTAGTGCATATTCTATAGTTTCTTCAGTAATTGTTTCTTTATCAGAGGTCCATTGATCTATAAGACCTATGTGGTGAGGTGCATCTGCACCCATATCTGGAAAATAGGCATTTTGATGAATTTTTTGAATTGGTGCTCCTAAAAAATTAGATAATCTCTCACATTGTTGTTTTCTATATTGAGGATTCCAAAATTCTTCCATTATGATAGGTAATATGTTGGCAGTGCCAACTAACGACTCCCACTTTGTCAATAAATCAATGTATCGACAGTTTGCACTATCCCAAGCACCATCGTCTAAGCAAAATTTAAAAAAATTATTGTGTTGATTGTTTTGTAAGTATTTTCTACCTCTCAGTAGTTTTGATGTTGCACCTAAAGTAAACATATGTGGAACTCTCTTATCAACAAAACAAGTTCCTAACTCTGAGTACAAACGTTTTATAGGATCTCTAAATTGAACTGTAACTTTTAGTTCAAATTCTTTTTGTATCTCCTTTATCATGTCTGAACCATTTTCATAATAAGGAATTGCCCAATTATGATTAGAAAAATCAGCTACGGCATGAAAATCACTTTTTATTACTTCCCAATGCTTTATGTAATAATCAATATACTTATCAATGGTAACTGGAAGCGAATACCAATCTTTTATGTAATTTGGATCATCAAGAAAGTGATAACTGTACTCAAATAATTCTTTTTGCCATTTTCTAAATATCCATTGCTTTTCATTTGCTGATGTTGATAAAATAAATTTATGTATGTCAAATTTATTACAACAATCTTGCTCAAATATCATTCTAAGGTAATGATTTTCTTTTATATGACCAGGATGACAGTATCTTTGATCTATTGAGAGAGTATATAAGAATGGAGTGGTTGCAGACCAACCAACACCAATATTCATAAGTAAAGTTGGTTTTTTTGGAGGTGGTGCGACTGGTATTCTAGGTTTATGCCTTATCTTCATAATTTACTGATAATATGATTTGCTATGATTTTATGACCCTTTTCATTTGGGTGCATCCCATGCAAAGCAGAGTTAATATGTGTGAGATCTGGACAATAATTTTCAGATCTGTACCCTCCTATAAGATTTGGAATTATATATTCAAAATCCTCACAAAAATCTTTGATGTAATTATAATATATCTTTTCCTGCCTATATTCAAAACTCTCTAGACCCAACATAACGTATGGGATATTTTTTTGATTCAAAAATGATTGCAACAACAAAATTTGTTGAAAATAACGCTCTTGATCTTTTCTATCATCTTGAACGTGTTTATAATATGCTCTTGCTATATTTTTCTTCCAATCTGGAGCATGACAATACTTTCCACCTGTATCTTCAGGCATCATTCCTATCCAACCATCTTTATAAGCATCAAATCTACGTAATATTGAAAATTGAACAACTACAGCGTCAACATTGAACAGATGAAGATATTCAAATACATCACGAACAATTTTATCGTTTGAGGAACCACATTGTGCCTTGTTAATTTCTTCTGCAGCATAATGTTCACTAACTAGTCTTGAGAAACGATCTTTTTCTCTATTTGATAATTCGTCACCATAAGTAAAACTATCACCACTGAATAATATTTTCATGAATAAGAAAGTTCCATTAATAATAGGAGCTGGACATGGTTGGTGTGCGACCACTCCACTTCATCTTACACTATCATGTGCAAATAAATGTAGTCATCCAGGTATTCTGAAAGAACCCCATTTCCTGATGAATATTTATGACCCTAGTGTATGGCAATGGAGAGAACCTTCGTATAAACGTTTTGTTGGTAATTCGATGACTTCTAAAAAGTTACATCATAATATAGATGAAATTAAAGAGTTTTACACTAGAAGTCCAAATTTAAAGATATATGTCAAGTATTATAAACGTCATTATGAACGTGTGAAGCACAAATTCAAGTATGTTCATGATTTTTCTAACAGTAATGCTAATTTACCGAAAGATTTTATTGCAAAAATTGCTCCTACATTAAAAAAACATTTTGATATCAAGGTTTTAAAGATTTTTAGAGATCCAACAAGAAGATTATACTCAGAAATGTCTCAAAGATATCAAGATTCTAAAGAATTGCAAAATAGTTATAGCACTTCAAAAGAATATTGGAGAAGTTATCTTAAAAAAGGAGAGATTACTCCAAATTCTGATTATGTTGGCAGTTATAAATCATTCAACGAGCATTTTAGTACCATAAGTATCGTTTCTGAGGATTTATGGGGTGGAAAAAATAATTGTCAAGAAAACTTAGAGAAATTTTTAGATTTTAAGTTTGAAAAATTGTGGCCAAATGCATATTTTCCAGAGATGGGAACAAAAGCACCTCATCATAAGAAATTAAAAGACCAATGGTCTTCAGATTTAGAAGATTTGACTGAAGAAGATCTTGAGTTTGGTAGAAAACACCTTACAAAGTATTACGATGAGTGGTATAATTACTTTGGTACTATGCCTTGGACATGAGAGTTCCATTGATCATCGGTGCAGGGACTGGTTGGAGTGCTACAAGTCCTCTTCACCTTACATTACAACGTTCTAACAAGTGTGCCCATGTAGGACTACAAAAGGAGAGTCACTTATTATATCATATTTTTAGCGATGAGGCATGGGAGTGGAGAAGACCTTGGTATGAATTCATTATGGGTAAATCCGAGAATCCACACTACAAAAATGAGTGGCATCTAAAAGATAAGTATGCTTTTACTGAAAATCTAGATGAGATTGAAGAATTATTTACAAAACCGACGTTAGAGACATATATCAAATATTACAAAAGACATTATGAGAGAATAAAACACGAATATGCATATGTTGCTGATTTTTCTAACAGCAATGCAATGCTTCCCCAAAAATTTATAAAAGAAATAGCACCTCAACTCAGAAAACACTTCAAAATTAAGGTTTTAATAATTTTTCGTGACCCAGTTCGTAGATTATACAGCGAATTGTCGGCACAATACCAATATGACAAAAATATACGTAAAAAATATCCTACATCAAGAGATTATTTCAGAAATTATCTTATGAAAGGCAATTATAGCATAAATTGTGAGTTTGTTAAGAGAATAAAGTGTTATAAATCGATTTTTAGCACCACAACCATAGTTTCAGAAGATTTATGGGGTGGAAAAAACGATGCTTTAGCAAAACTTAGTGACTTTTTACATTTTGACATCAAAAATCTATACCCTAACTGCTATTATCCTGAAATGGGAACAAAAGCACCCCACCATGAGAACCTCAGTGACCAGTATTCCTCTGATTTAGAGGATTTGACTGATGATGACTTGAGTTTTGGTCGAAGATACCTTGCCAAATACTACGATGAGTGGTATAATATGTTTGGGACAACGCCTTGGAGGTGTTGAGCAATCAAATCATGACCTTTTTTGTTAGGGTGACCAGTTACATAGTGTTGAGGAGATGTATCGGGTCTGCCAATTAGTTCATATAAGGTCTTCATATTACTCCAAGGCACCAAATTCTTAAAAATACCGTCATTTGTTGATGATTTCTCTGTGCTTTCACTCAATCTCCAGAAATAATGCGGTATGTCACGTAAATATTGCTCTAAAATATACACATTTTTCCATAAATTCATATTTCTCATTTCTTGAGAGTCCAAATACTTATAATATACATCTGATTGCACGTTTTTTATCCATGGTGTGATGCTTTTCCACTCATTTTTGTAGTATGTTGACCGTCTAGGCACTGTAAATTGCGTTATAACGTAATCTACATCGGGATTTTGTTCAATATACTCGATAGTTCTCATGACAATCATGTCATTTGACAATCCACACCGTGCAATATTGATATGATTTTTAGAAAATCTGTCTTTTTCGGGGTTTACTAACTCATCACCATATGTTATACTACATCCAGAGAATAAAATCATGAATAAATTTGCAGCAGTTCAAAAGATTCGACAATATTTAGCAGAAGGTAGACATGTTGTAGGGTCTTGGATGCAATTACCCTGTCCTGAGGTTGCAGAGATCTTAGGATCACAAGGATTTGATTTTATAGGAGTAGACTTAGAACATAGTAATATTACACGTGATCAGTTACCAAACATATTTCGGGCATTGGAATTAGGCAATACATTACCTTTAGCACGTATATCTAAACCAGACTCCTATTGTGCCATTGAAGCATTAGAACAAGGTGCTGCTGGTATCATAGTTCCTCAAATAAGAAATAAATCACAACTCTCTGAGATAAAAGAGAGTTTCTCGCTGCCACCCAGAGGCACACGGGGTATAGGGTTTAACAGAGGAAACGGGTATGGTATACAATTTCATGAGCACCGAGAAGGATTAGGACAACAACCGTTACTCATACCAATGATAGAACACTACGAAGCTGTGGAAAACATCGATGAGATTCTAAGTGTCGATGTGGATGTTGCACTGATAGGTCCGTATGATCTTTCAGCATCTCTCGGTTGTGCAGGTGATTTTGAAAATGTCAAATACTTGCAAGTGTTAGGAGAGTTCAAGAAAGGATGTCTACGAAATAATGTGCCAATCGGTTATCACATACCAGGAAATCACCTCTCAAAGGATCCTAAAGAAGAATTCTCTGAGAGGCGACAAGAAGGATATACTTTTATTGTCTACTCAGCTGATATATGTATGCTTCGATGCTATTCTGCTGCCACGAATGCTGCTTTTAGTGCTGCTGCTGCGGTGTCGTAATCATCTTCGGTTCCTTTTACAAGTTGTGTCCTTCCATTAAAAGTGCCAGTCTTACCAACAATCTCAGCATCTTTATAAAACTCACCTAAACTCCACTCATATTTACCTGCAGAGTTCCGTGTGATTTTTCCTACTAAACCGTCATCATCCCTTGTGTATGCCATTTTTATCGTGATAGTATCCTGACTTATTTATGACATACTCCTCGGCAATTTCTTTGACTCTGTTATAATTCTCATGATTCCATGCTACACCTCGATGACTGAACTTACGATCTACGTCAATTTCCCATCCAAAAGTTTCAGGGTAACTATCAGTATCTAAATCAAACAATGTATAAGGTATGTTACGCTGTGATAGTTTGTCTATTGTATTATCCACTTCCTCACGATACCAATCTAGGTAACGCCATACTCTCTTCTTATCAGTTTTGTAAACTTCAAATAGATTTGTCTTCTCTACATTATTGAAGTGATCTAATTTACTGATTGCCGAATCAAGTTGATTTGATTTATACGGTATGATATTGACAGACTTTCTGAGTACATCCTCTAAATCATCTATCGCCCAGTCTGGGAGAGTGAATGTGATTACATCTACATCTTCCAGTATCTCATCATAGTGATTCTTTAGAGTATCATGAGTCAATGGTTTACAGATACCATTACCATATGCTTTATTAAACGTTGAGATAATATCAAAGTATACTGAAGTGTTGATATACTCCTTCTGTGTATATTTCTTTATTTGTTCTTTTGTGTATATCTTCTTATGTTTTTCATGTTTTCCATATTTACCTTTATTTATGGTAGGGTTGATTGTACTCTTAATAGTAGCAGCGTAATTTTCAAATAGAAACGTGTTTATCCATATCTGGTTTTCTGTCTTTTCACATTTACGAAAACCGTCCAAGTCATGATACTTGATACGATGAACAGTCTCATCCGCCCATGACCATTCATTGATATGGGTTGTGGTCTTTACCTTATGAATCTCATTCGGCCACCACATGAGAACCGTTTTATTATTCAGTTTGGCATAGTGCTTCAGATGTGCCTTGCCAGAATCATTAGATCCCCAGTATACAAACATATCCAGAATTTTTTTTAAGGGCAAAAAATTTTTTTGCGATTTTTTTTATATATCGCTCGTTGGGATACTTTTGTAGGTTAGGGTTGTTTGCTTTTTTAGCTAACCGCCCCCCCATTATAACACAAAAGGCACGAAAAACACTGTCAATTCGTGTTATCCGTACCCCTTGCAATCCTTTCAAGTATGTGTTATAATATATCTGTTGAATGTCTTATAATTGTTACCAGTTACCTCTGTAATATTTGTATAAAATGTGTCTAACTGTCCTTGAAGTACTTGCTGCTTCGAGTTCAGATAGTGCCTGCAATTTGCTCATAATTGTTATAAAGAATAAGGGACAAATTGACTGTCTTTTGTGTTAGATAGTGGCGAAGTCACTCCACAATTCTTATACTTGACTTTTGTTATGTTGCTCGCTAAGGTAACAATTAGTGAGAACATTTACAAAGTTTATATAAAACAAACATATGTTTTTTTATACATTTATAACATTTTGCGGTTCACAATCTATACCGAATATGTAAGCATCAGATGGATGCATTTTGAATAACGATTTATATACATTATCAGGGAGAATAACACTAGTATTTGTAATACTTTTACGTGTGTAATTTGGTTGAGTTGTTGTTAGTGCGGGTCTCATGCGTGTTACCTAGAAAGTGTTAAGAATTGACTGTGTTTCTTTGTCTATTGTTTCATATATAGACGGTGCATCTATAGTAGAAAAAATATCATCTTCATCAACAAATTGTGTACAATTATAGTTAAAATCTGCTTGATAATCATCGTCTGATTGTTGATAAGAAAAAGAGTAGAAATTGTTCATGATAGTTGTTACTTAGTAGAGTGATTTGTAGAGGATGTTATTAGAAACATCCGTTGTAATTTACTGTAATGCCGTCAGTGAAATTCTTGATTGTTTTTGCTTGAAAGTCACTTACAAACCAATTCCAGTTTTTTTGAAATACTGAAAAACCAGTTGCAAACTCATAGCAAAGTGCGTTGAGTCTAGATTTAGTTGTATTGGACTGCCATCCGCCATCGAATAAGGATAACTCTTGAGATTCATAATTGTAAGTTGCAATATGATTTCCATGTAGGTAAACAAAGCAATTTTCAAGAGTATTGTCAAAAGTGGTGAGTGTGTTGTCTTTAGACCATGCAATTTTGTTTTTGATTGCATTGTTCATTTGTGATTCGATTTTACGCATGATGTAGAAAGGATTGTTTGTTTGTTATGTACTTATTATAATGCCTGAGCATGGTAATGTGTGAGACATTGTGCCACTTCTTTGACTGGCACAATCTGTCTAGGTCGGTTGGTATTGACAGTTACTGCAAATTCATGTAATAATAAATTATCAATCTCTCTTGCCATATCATGTACTTCGATGCAAGTCTTATTGAGAGTTTTGCCTAGTAATGTAATTACTCTCAATCTTACTTGATCGGTTCCCTTGATTTGATAATAATCTACTGTTACTGGTGATGGTACATCTTTTGAGGTTTTAGATTGTAATTGCATATTATTTGCCCTCTCTGATGTAACCGTTTTCTGCCTTGATAAATGCATCAAGTTTAGCAATATTCAAATCTGGGTCATCGAAGTAAACTTTTGCACATCCGTCAACTCCCCATTCTGCTAACTCTTCTACAAATTCTGAGAAGTCTGCACAATAGCATGCGACGTTTTGAAAATTATCAACCTCTAGTATTCTGTTGATGATTTTGTTTGTTTTCTCTTCAGATACGTCAAGACCTATCATAAGAGTATCATTTTTGATGAGTTGTTTGTATTCTGTGATTGTCATGTAGAAAGGATTGTTTGTTTGTTATGTACTTATTATAATGCCTATTATAGAGCATGTGTAAAAAAATAGACAGTTTGTGAACTGTCCACTACATGCATAAATCATCAAATTTTTTCCTAGCATTGTCAGCGATGACTGGTAAATAACCATGCTCTGAATTTTGCTCTAATGCATATAGTTGATCTGAGGTGAGATTGTGCTCTTTTCTGTATTCTTCCCATGCTTCATCGTAGCATGTTTCTAAGAGTGATTCGTGGTGTAATGTTGACATAGTTTGTAAATTTCTGTTATGATTTTATTATAGTGCATTGAGATAATATTGCACGTGTCACTGTGACAGTTCTATGACTGTCCTATAGTCTGTATGAGTTTGCCTGTCTGATGATTGTAAACTGCTGCAGATCCATAATCTCTAGCACATTCTAAACAAAATAGAGTTGCTGAGTTTAGATCATTTGTAAAAATGTCATCACCTACAATTTTATTAGGTGTTGAGATTCTATATAAAAATTTTGATGTTGCAATGTTCATGAGTTTTTCTGTATATGTTCTTATTATAATGCCCCTTGTAGAGTTATGGGGCAATGCTGTGACAGTTATTGAACTGTCTCAGCAAGTAATAAATCTTTGTGAATTTTGAGTAATAATGCTATATCAACCCCTTCAAAATCAGTCCACTCACAAACGTAGTCAGATTGGTCATCAGTTCCATAAGTTCCGTCTAAAACCTCACCAGTTTTCAACCATGGTGCGGACATGAGCTCATTATCAAGATTCAACCAAAATGCTCTTCCAAAATGTAATGAGTGGATCATAATAAACACGATAAAAAACTTGTATAACAAGGATGGTATCCCTAAGCACTTGTGAATGTTAGCATCCTTGTTATGTCTTTATTATAGTCAACAATTATCAGGAATAGGGAAAATGTGGACAGTTTGTTTACTGTCACACTAATAGTTGTTGATTGTCCTCCATGGTTTATTATGATGTTTATTCACTAAATTATGCTCACTAAGTGACAACAATTCATGGCGTTTAGCCTCTCTTTGCTTATCACTTACTGCGGTCAAATTGATCTGTAATTGTTGATACTTTTTAGAGGACATAATAGAACGAATAATGTGAAGAATAAAAGAATAATTGCAAGATAATGTTATTATATGTCTAACGATTGCCAAAGTTGCATATAACTATGTAACCATAACTTTTGTTTAGTTGTTGTCACTATCTGACCATATAATAGATCATCTGCTGACATAAATGGTAACGAATTTGCTTCACAAAAGTATTGTAATGCTAAACTCATAAAGTTGATGCATTGATCGTTTTGAGTTTTGTTCATGATGCTAAAGAGGGTAAATGCCATACACTAGATTTGCTTATGCTCTCAACTGCTACAACTTGACCAGTTTTGTTGTAATAGTCATCTGCAATTTTACAAGCATTTTTGTATGACTTTGAGAATTTGATGGGCGAAGTGAATATTGCAAACATTACTTACTCCAGTTTAGTGATTTGACTGATTCACGATTCATAACAATGTGATTTCTTACACGCTCTCTGTCAATAGTGTCACCATAACCCCATGTGAAATTGTCATCATCTTTTTCATTGATCTCATCAAGATAACGAAGAGTAGCAAGTGCAATTTCTGCCTTTGTGAGTTTTGAAATGGGATATAGACCATCGTTGTCATTGTAGAACATATAAACGTAGTCTAGAAAATCTGAGAAGTTTGGCATAATGTGTTTGTTTGTTATGTACCTATTATAATCGGTACAAAACAAAATGCTAGGGTGTATGTGACACTATTTCAACTGGTACACATAATCAATATTTTTGACGCACCAATTTGAAGAGGTTGTAATTTCATCGATTAGGTCATCTTCATCAATAGCATCCCACACACCTATGTGGTCATTAGTGATTTCGATTCTTTCATCTTTTGAGATAACTTCATCATCAAAGTCAAACTCAACGTAAGTGACATTGTATTTCATATTACCTCTTATCTTGATTGTATGGACTAGAAAAATAATCCCTGTTTGCAATGTATAACACGAGTAGTGCTGTAAAGATTCCGAAGAATCCAATAATCAAAATTGGTGACTGTGGAAAGTCATATGTTGGAATGTTCATAATAATTAGTGTAGACAGTAAATGTTGCTTGCGTTGCTGTATTTTGCTTGCATGAGTTTGATTGCTTGATGTATTGAGACTGCAACGATTTGATCCTCAATACGATAACCCTCTACAAGTGCTGAGACTGTATATTTTCTCATTAGTTTTCATCCTGATAGAATTGAAACTCAAAAAAGTAATAGTCAATAGTTACATCAAGTCTTTTACACTCATTTTTGATTTGACGATAATCATCACGATCAATCAGTATAGTGTGATGTTTGGTAGTAACTGTTTGAACTGAACTCATTGGTTTTTTTGTTTACAATAATATTATAGCAGTAGTTCTAATGGATTTGGTGTAGACTGTGCAGGTTTCTTGATTGTCACATTGCTCAATCTCTCTTTTATTAGGTTATCATATTGTTGATGCAATTCGCATCCAATAAAATGTCTTTCTAAGGATTTTGCTACCAGTGCAGTTGTACCACTACCCATAAACGGATCTAATATGATATCACCCTTGTCACTGCCTGCCAATATACATGGTTCAATCAAATCAGGTGGGAATACTGCAAAATGTGCACCCTTATATGGTCTCTTTGTCACATTCCACACACTCCTCTTTCTTCTTGTTGGTTCTTTGATGGCATCAACATCAAAATAATAATTTCTATTCTTACTCAATAGGAAAATATATTCATGTGATTTTGTACATCTATCACGCACTGACTCAGGCATTGGATTAGGTTTGTGCCATATGATATCCTGACGAAGATACCATCCATCTGCACGTAGTGCAAATGCTAACATCCATGGTATGCCCATCAAATCTTTTTCTTTATATCCTTTTAGTTTATTTGCTCTACGATTGCATTTAGTGGGTAAGTCTTGATTAGTTTTGCTCACTGTTTGTTTTGGTAATGCTTGACCTTTACCACTCCTATAGTTATAATAACTATCACCAATATTCACCCATAATACACCATCATCTTTTAGTTTGTCTCTTACTACACTAAACAAGTCAACTAATTGTTTGATATACTCCTCAGGTGTTTGCTCTTGTCCAATTTGTGAATCCTCACCACCATAGTCTCTAAGACCATAATAAGGGGGGGATGTAACACACATCTGCACTGACGAATTTATTACATTATTGAGTGTATCACGACAGTCTCCATATAAGATTGTGTCTTTCATCATGCAATAGTAGATAATATGGGATTTGGTTGTTGTATTGTGCCAATAGTATTAGTGGCATAAGATGATATTCTTTCTTTCATCAATTCATTATAATTAGGATCAAGTTCACATCCAACATAATTACGTTTATTCATCATAGATGCAATAGCAGTTGATCCACTACCCATGAATATATCTAAAACAGTATCACCCTCGTTTGAATATGCTCTTACCATTCTTGATATCACATCTAAGTTTTTGGTTGTAGGGTGCCACCCGCAGTGTTCCTTACTTGCTGTATGATTATTCTTTTCCCATACACATGTAGGTATAGTTCCCTGACTATAATTCTCACCAGTTCTTAGATTTCTTTTCACTTTACGCTCAACTCTTACATCATCACGATTGAATAGAAACTTATCACCTTTTGAATAACACCATGCATATTCATGTTTACGTGCAAAATTATCCTTAGTGCGTCCACCCCAATTATAACTCCACACTATCTCATTTTGTGATACTAATTGATTATATGAACTCAACAATAGTTTATATTTTAGAAATGTATCTGTTTTGAGAGTACCCCACACTATCATCATGCGATTAGGTTTTAGCACACGTACCAACTCTGTAGTCCATGTATCACACCATTTTAGATAATCCTCTTCAGTTTTCCATTGTGAATCCCATCCCTTGCCACCATCAAATGATATGTTGTACGGTGGATCAGTAATGATAAGATCAACTGAGTTGTCATCAAGTGTGTTCAAATACTCGATACAATCTCTTTCCTGTATTTCATTGAGTTTCATATTACGCTTTGTATGGGTCTAAAAAATGGAAAATCAGATGGTTTACCTTGTATGAAATATGTACCACTATCAACGCTCTTTCCACCATGTTGATTATGGATAAAGTTACCATCCTCATCTTGTTTTGTAACGTAGTCAACTACATCTTTCTTTTTACTTGCAAAAAGATCAACTCTATCAGGATACATTGCAAGAAATATCATAATGTCATAATCTTGATTTGGTCGTATTTGTTGCCATCTAAACAACTCATCGTGACCTTCCCATAAAGTTGATCCCTTGATTTCTGCTTTCTGCTTACTTATTATTCTATCATGTTCAGAGTTTGTTGCTCTTTCTACAAGACATCCTAAATTTTCACAATACTCAGCAACTATCATTTCAAAAAACTTACCCTTACGTTTACTGCTCATATCTTTGTAGATTTGAAATGGTGAGCCGTTATAGGGATCAATATCTCTATTATTTACAGCATCATCATGGCATTTATAATTGTGTATCCACTCTGCCAATATCATGTTGAAACCTCCAATAAGTTTTCTTTTAGGATCATATCTAAAATTAGGTGGTATCCCAACTAATCTTGTATTCATTATAGCAGGTATTATAACACATTGGTTATTCAATGTGACAGTTACTTTACCATCACTATCAATCTGGTCGATCACATTACACCATGCTAGACTTTCAATCTTGATGTTATAATGTTCTTCTAATGAACTAACAATATCATCAGAGGACTCAAACTCAAAACAATTATCGGTCAATAGTTCATGAAGTTCTTTACATTCTGGTGTAAATCTAACGTCAATTAGTTGGTATAACATGCTAACTCAGGAAACGTTGCTCTCCAGTCAGTGCCCCTTGATTTATCAAGTGCATCAAAATACTTTATTGCCAACCCAAAATAATAAGGGTCTCTCTTCTCCATCATATCATTATAATGATACTCGGACACTGATTTGACATCATCACCTATCTTTTGTTTTATCTCATCTGGTAAATGTCTTGTTTGACATATTTTTGGTTCATCAATTCTGTTTATCATAGGATTATCTTGCATTAGATCATGTTTATTCATCCAATCTACTGTCTCTCTCAACTTGAGTACACCTAATAATGATGGTGTTATTGTTGCTTCAATCTTTCCTATTTTCCATGGTTTAGTATAATAAAGATATTGTTGCACGTCTAATACATTTTTTACAGTATTGTTCCAATTTGTTGGATATCTCAACCAATAATTTCTCTCACCTATGCCATCCACACTCCATTGTATGTTCATCCACTTGAATTTGTCAATGTATCTTCTCATTTTAGGTAATGTAAACATTGTCATATTTGAGACATAATATAATTCTATCTCTTTAGAATCACCACTGTCAATGAGTGCATCCAATATATCAAAATGTGATACCATTGACATTGGTTCACCACCACAAAAAGATAACATTTTTATATTCCTACTATGTTGCACTAAATCATTGACAAACTCTCTCCATAACACTTTATTTTTCTTTTTTACATCCCTATCAACAAATGAATACTTACCCAATATCGCTTGCCACTTTGTGCCCATCTTCTTCAAACGCTCTTCCCTTCTACTTGAGTTGTCTGGTTGACATTCATAACATTCTAAGTTACAATGATTGCCAAAAGCATTGAGTTCTAATTTTATAAATCTGTTATTATTATCAATCATTTTACCATCACTATCAAAATTATCAAGCACACTCCAATCTACCTCGGATTGAAGTCTAGCAGATGAACCGTTATTCTCCTCATTTTTATAACATAAAGAGCAAGTGTCCAATAACAAATCACTCTTTACACCTCTCAACATATCTCTCCTCATTTCATTGAATATATTGCCTTTGAAATAATCAATAGCAGGGGTGTTTTGAGGTCCACACACGCTTTTTGTCCTTGCCCAACAACATGGAGCATAGTTTATACTCGGACCATTTCTAATAGCATAAAAAGGATAACCACATATAACATGGTTATCCTTTTGTGGATTCTCTTTAGTTGTCATCTAACAATCTTCGTCTAAATGGTCATCAATAAAAGGACCCCACGTACCTTTATCACCTTGTTTTCTTGACTCTAACCTCTCCATTACATCAGTAACATCTATCAAATTATCTATTCTATGTAACATGTCAGCAACATGTTTACTTACATAAGTTTTCTCACTCCTTGCTGAAAATGCTAAAGCATTTCGTAAATGACTTTGTGCATCCCTTAGTGATTCCTCAACTTGTGATGATAGTGCCATGATGATCAATGTGGATTATATTTGTATAATGTATATATCACCATTATAACACCTATGGTTATGATTGATAGCATTGTATAAATCATGCCTTCATATCCTCCGATCTTATGTTATAATCTCTAAATTGATTCAAATCAATCTTGAATTGATCTGTATCTATTTTGACATTATCTAATGAATCAAGATCTTTTCCTAATCTTATCTTTTCTCTATTTGGATTCAATGGAATAACAGTATTATTCCATGCTCTTATTGATGCATTGTCTAATTCTTGTAGGATATATGTTGAAAATCCTTTTAGTGCATCAACCTCGTCCAATACCTCATCAGCATCAGTCCAATCATAAACTGTTTTTCTCAGTTTATTACACATTTCAGAGATAATCTTTGTCTTTTGAACGACCTCATCAAGATCATTCATTACCTCCCATACTTTCTCATAGTTTAGTGACATAATAATCTCCAATGTAATTTAAAATGCAAACCCCTGACTCAATCAGGGGTAAAAATAAATCAATGTATTCAGTTGTGGTTATGAACTAGACTGCCTTTAGTTGTCCAGTTGTACGATAGTTTGAGATCAACTTGCCGATGGACTCACCCTTTGAGAGGGCAGACTCAAGACCAGTGCGAACAAGTGCAGCATCCTTAGCAACAAAACCGTACTCGGTATCATTACTGGTAAATGTCACACCTACTGCATTGTTCTCGCCAAAGTTTACAGCAGCAATAGCAGATGAACCAGTGATTTTCATGAATAACATAATAAAGGGACAATGAATGAGTTTAGAGACTTCTCAGGTCTGTATGTACATATTATAGCATGTACAAGACTGTTTGTCAACAATGTGTTGAAATCGGGACTTACATGACATGAGGTTCGATTTGAAGACCTTTTCCACCGACTACCGTTTAGAATCCTTACATAGCATGTCGGAATGAGATCACCCTTGCCATATCAATGCCCAAAAATCGTGCGAGGATACATTTTACAGAAGAGTAGTCAAACCTTCTACAAAAAACCTACTCAACCAACCTCGCTTACATTCTTATTATAGCAGATTGAGATCAAGAGTCAACCTATTGTGTTGACTCTGAAACATTTACAGTATCATCCAATTTAGTGTATAATTGAATAAATGACTCCTTAGTCTCATCATCAAATCTGTTGAGACACATTTGAACAGACTTCATCTTATCACCGAAGATAGAATATGCTCGCATGATGTGAGTCAATCTACGTGTTGATATGATCTCATCAACACCACCATCATTGAAAGTCTTACGAACAATCTCTGCCCAGTTGCACAAGTGTGTAATGAAGTTTTTGTGCTCACTTATCATAGGAATATTCAATGACTCTGCAACTTTAGTCAATATTTTTGACTCTACACCTACAGTGGGGTAGTCTTGCTCAATGGTAATAGGAAAACGCTCAAGAAATGCTTCATTGAGAACATTTGTGCCAATAAACCTACCGTCATCACTGCCTTTACCTTTTGTATTGGCAGTTGCTACAATATTGAAACCCTCATTAGGTTTGACAAACTTACCAATCTTTTTGAGAAATACACCTTTACCCTCTAGAATAGATTGTAAACATAATATCTTGTTAGATGCAAGATCAACTTCATCTAATAATAATATAGCACCACGCTCTAATGCTTCAATAACTGGACCGTTATGCCATACAGTCTCACCGTTGACAAGTCTGAAACCACCGATAAGATCATCTTCATCAGTCTCAACAGTGATGTTTACTCTGATAAGCTCTCTCTTAGTTTGAGAGCATGCTTGTTCAACACCGAAAGTTTTTCCGTTGCCTGACATACCAGTGATGAAGATAGGATAAAACAATCTTGATTGTATAATTTTCTTGAGATCAGGAAATGCACCAAACTTGATAAATGTGTCGTCTATAGTAGGCACAAGATTCTCTTTTTGCTCAGTAGCAAAAACATGAGGTTTCTCAAATTGTGTCTCAAGTTGTTTTTTTGCAGATTTGAGTTGAGTTTTAGTCAATGCATATGTTTTTTTCTTAGCATTGTACTCAAAACCTTTTCTCTTCATTCTTCTACGTAGTGAAGATACTTTTACATCAAAGTGATCTGCAATCTCTTGTAAGTCTTTTGATGTGATTGCTGAGTCATCATACTTTTTGAGTAAGTCAAACAATTCAACGTCTGTATATTTGTGAGGAATAAGTGTCATAATAAAGATTTGTTTGTATAATAGTATTATAATTGATAAAAGTGGTAAATCAACCGATGATGTACCACTTTGTAAACTGGTCAAGCAATTTGTTTTATGAACTCTTTGACCATGAATTTGTTGGATTTCTTACCCTTGTTCATTTTTTTGAACGCAGCAGTGATTTGTCTTTTTGCAGCACCTTGATCTACCTCTAGATCTGCATCTGTATGTAATGATTTTTGAACCACTCCACACCATAAATCAAATGATTTGTTTTTGAAGAACACCGCACCGTTTTTCCTTAGTTCACTCTTCATGTCTTCAAAATAATCAAATGATAATCTACCAAACTTATTATAGAAACATGAATATGATCTGCTATCAAGAATACGTATTCCAATAAAACTTGTGTTTGGTAATGTGCTTTTTACTGCTTCAACCATTTTGTTTGTAAAATCAACATCACCAGTGGTGCAGATAAATGATCTACTACCCACTCTAATTGTGCTAGACCACGTTGGCACTGAATTTACACATTGTCTCTCTTTACCAGTATGAGAGGATATAAAGTTATGGTTGTATGATGGGTGATAACCATCACCGTCAGTCAATATAATAACATGAGATTTTTGCAACTTAGCATTTTTGATAAATTGCTTAGTGAGTTGTCCTACACACACAATTGCTTCATTGAGTGGTGTTCCTGATAAAGTAAACTTGCGACCCCAATTATACATGCGAAAGTTCATCGCTCTTGTTTGTAACCATAGATTTAGCATCATATTGTCAATATCTTTAGATTTTGCAGTGCTAGTGAGAATGTTTACCATTCTGAAACCACCCTCAATATGTAAATCATTTGTATTGTATGACTTTACAAGTTTAGATCCATCAAGTTCATAATATCTTGTTTCCTCGTTGTAATCACCCCATAATGACCATGAATCATTTGTAAAGGCATAAACCTCAAAAGGTATATTGACTTTTCTACAAAACCATACTAGATTGAATAATTGCTTCAAAGTATTCTCAAGTATGTTAGACATTGAACCAGACCAATCAAGTAAAAACACAAGACCATGATTTTTACCCTCTGGAATAACAGTTATCTTTTTGAATATATCTTCATTGAACATATAAGTATGCAATTTAGATGTATCAAGAACACCTGTCCTAGCAGTTGCCTGTCTAGCGTATGAATCTGCTGATTTCTTCATTTCAAACTCTTTTACAAGGTGATTGACATCTTTAGATGCTGACTTTTTGTACTGTCTGAAATCATTTGTGTCTTTGAGAATCGCATTACCAACGTAGTTTGTATGATTATCTTGCTGACTTGTTTTCTCAGTAAGAAAGTGATCTGTTAGGTATTCATTGATAACATCAAATGGTACAACAACTTTGTCAAGTCTTACCTCTGGTAGATTGATATAAGTGGTTTCTTTACTATCAGTATCTCTGAGTTTCTCACTGTTATTGTCAAATGCATCTTGAGTATCACTCTCATCAATGTTATTCCAATCACCCGCATGATTGCCTGCAGTGCTACCACCGTCAATTTCATCATCATCGTCAACTTCATCTGATGGTTCAAAATCAGGATCATCAATATCTGCAGAGTCATCAATCTCATCATCACTTTCTGATTGATAATCTCTTTGATATGATGGTGATTGAAGATCCTCATCATCATTGTTGTTTTTATCTTCACTTGTTTGTGCTAAGTCAAGCATTTTTTGTCTTGCTTGTTGTTGCTCTTTAGAATACTGATAAACTCTAAGTGAAATGTCAAGAACTTGTTCAAATGTTTCTGATTGTGATATTTCAGTGATGAATTGATTTTCAATATCATTGAACTCAAGACATAGAAAGGCACCTAGTTTGAAGTATAGATTGATTTTATCGATAAATTTCATTTTATTGACATTTTTGTCACTCAATTCAAAAAAGTCACTTGAGTTCAACTCTTCATATCCTTTGTAGAAATCTCTGTTTAGACCTGCAAATTTGTTTTTCATGAGTCTCTCAATACGTGCATCCTCTACAATATTGACATATGAGTGAGGTACAGATTTGTACTTATCTTGTTTCCAATCAACGCATGGAGTAAATAATGCATGACCTACCTCGTGTGCTACGAGCATATCATAAACAAAATTACTTGATGTATTCCATATGGGTAGAGTCAAAACTCTTGTTTGTGTGTTGAATTGAGCAGTCTCTACTTTTTTGTGCTCAACAATAAGGTTCTCAGTGGCAAGTAGTCTTGCTAAGTTACCTTTGATTTCTATGTTTACAGGCATGTTGTTTTGTTTGATATACTAATATTATACATAAAAAAATCACCCTTGTGTGGGCGATTGTGACACTTATTCAACTGGTTTCTCTTCGACTCTTTTTCTAAGCGTGTGAGAAATTGCGAGCGTCTTTTCCTTGCCTGTCTCAATTTTTGAGGTCGCAGTCTCCGTTTGGCACCCTTTTTTGAGTGATGTTGCCAGTTTGGTATATTCATGTTTTTCTAATTTTCTAATTGGTACTACTTTAGATACTACCACTTTTATATCTCTATGTGGTAACTCATCTGTGCCAGTTCCACAAGCGGTGCACACTGTCAAGTATTCATTACTTATAAATGATACAATACCATAGTCTAGATTCTGCATACCACATACTACCGCATCACCAACTTTGAAATCACCATTTTTCCATTGTATAGGGAAGTCAAATCCGTAGTTGGGTGGTAGTGTTTTTTTCATAGATATATTATAGTAAGATCATTATACAGCATGATATGAAATTTGTCATCTGGGGTGCTAGGCACTATGGTAAAGCATATTTCAATGGTTTATTTAGATACAATAGAAAAACTGTCACTCAAATGCAAATTGGTGGTAAGTATGTATCACATAAATGGGAGTATCATGATTTAGATCAACACCATATAAAATATAAAAGATATGATGACTCAGACACAATAACTCCAGTAATAAAAGTTGATAGTCTTAGTAGTGAGCAATTGCTACATCATTATACAGATACAGGTATAAAGATAGAATACTTTGTATATGAAGATTATCTAGGATATGGCAAGAATAATCCACCAAAAACGAAATTCAAGGTAGGAACATGGAAAGAAAATAATAGAAAACTTTATCCAATATACGAAGATCATGGTAGAAAATGGCATGACCATTTCTTCAATGATTTATGCACATGTGACCTATTTTTACCTCAACCACATCCACAAATATTCTATAAACCATTTACAAAACACTTTAGAACATGTAATAATATAATACCCTACAAAGAGAATTTATTAGATATTACTATTGCTAGAATAAATCTATTTGTATCTGCTGCTACTAATAAAACATTCAATGTAAATGTAAAAAATGTAGAAGATGCATGGTATCTTGATAAAGAATTAGTGTTCAAACATTTAGACGATTTCACTAGAAACAATAGAAATGTAGAACAAACACTTAGAGATAATAAAATTGAATATGATTATCTTGATTTGGATAACCATGATTATAAAATTTTTTGTGAAAATAAAATCCCTAAACAATATACTATGTTTCCATACGATAAAGAAAGTGATAGATATAAATTAGCAACTACTATGGCAAAAGAGTATCTTCAAAAACGAAACTTGACAGATATGAGATTGTCTGGTAGACTACAAGATAACATCTAAACATTATGTACAGAGAAAAAAACATCGCTTGCATTGTGCCTGCACGAATGTCATCATCTAGATTTCCTGGTAAACCATTGGTAAAAATAAACGGGAGAGAATTAGTCTTACGAGTAGCAGATATACCAAAACAATGTAAATATTTTGATCGCATTATTGTTGCTACAGAGGATGAGATTATAAAAGACACTGTTGAACAATGGGGATTTGAAGCGATAATGACTAAATCACATTATACATGTACTCATAGAGTTGCTGAGGTAGCACGAAATTTACAGGGAGTGGATTATGTGTTCAATTTACAAGGAGACGAACCGTTAGCAGATCCAAAAGAGATAGATTATATTGTGAGATATGGAATTGATAACTGTAGTGACATGGTTCAACCATATAGAAAAACTTTAGATGGTGATTATGAGGATCCTGATGTGGTTCAAATGGCTATAAACAATGGTAGAGTATTATATCTCATGAGAACACCTGACATTGCGACTGACAATGTTGTCCCTCAACTTGGAATGTATTTTTATAAGAGATCAGTCATTGCTGATTTTCCTAATCTTGACATGACATTTGTCAAACACTGGAAAGGATTAGACACCATTGGTTTTTGTGGTAAGTATCATGTTGATGCCCTTTTACTCCCTGATAAAGATAGATCACAAGGTGTTGATAGACCACACCATATACAAATAGTAGAAGATGCCTTAAATGCTAAATGAAGAACTCTTATTTCTCAACAGATAGAGGTGGTAGATTACAATATCAAAATATAGGATTACTAAATGGTAAGAGCGTAGCAAAACTAAAGGGATATGGTCCTTTACATGTAATAATATATAACCCTAAAAATAACACACGAACATGGTATTGGGAAGATAAAGAAGGAAAGATTAGAAGCACAACTGAGTTTAGACGATATGATAACATAGATTTTATATCTACAATAAATGACCATAAAGTAAGAATTAGAGACAATCTAGCATCTACTAATTGGTTAGCGATAGACTATGCTAGGTATACTCCAGACGAACTAAAAAACACCTCAGTGTATCATCCTGATAACTTATACAAAATATTTGATAAATGTTTTGAGTGTGATTTTATATTACATCCTGAGGTATTGTTAGGATACTATGGATATGTGAAGGATAATATATCAGGATTACATTTAAATGAAGGACTTGAAAAAGGTATAAGAAAACTAAATGTTGATTTAGACTACTCCATTGAACAAATGAGAAGACGAAAAAATATAATAGTATACAAAGAAGATTTGAGACATTGGGCAAGATCATGGTTTCTTGGTGGTGCTCAAATATTTGACGATAACTATGAGAGATTTTATAATATAGTATCTACTCGTTTAAATGAAGCACGAAAATATCATCACTGTTGTAGAGTTATGATGGAAAGACATAATATACCTTATGAACGATGGAGTCTTGATACTGGAGACTATTCCAAAACATTTGAGGTGACAAAGGAGTTTAGTAGATATGAGACTGAGGGAACAGGACCATTATTACCTGATAATTTGAGATATATGGTAGATGGTTGGATAGATAGGTATGTGAGTGAATATCCATGAAATATAATTATTTTAGTCCTGGCAAATCGGGTAAGTATTTGTTGAGAGACATGTTCTTACTCAATAATAAGACCACATTTAATTTTAATCTAGGAGAAAGAAAAACATTATTCTCTACCTCAGTTAAACCTAATGGACAATTTTATTGGTATTGGGAAGATCTTGATGGGAGATTAGTCACTAAATCATATAAAGTAAATGAAGATTTTTTATTGAATTATCATTATAGTGAACATTTTTTTTACATACCCACCAATGGAAATTATAATATTATAAAGTATCTCAAGAGACCAGAAATAGAAACGTCCAATACAGGTAAAGGCGATTATCATAAAGTCTTTCCTATCGCAATGGAATGTGACTATGTTGTAAATCCTCTTGTCATGTTAGGTTATTCTGGTATCGGCAGACAATTAGCAGAATCAGTAGTAAATCGTGAACCCAATCTAATCAATATACCATTAGATTATGTAATTGATGAACTTAATAAACGTAAGAATATAGTAACTCACAAAGAAGATCTAAGACATTTAGCAAAAAATTTTTTTATTGGAATAGGTCATTTACAATATAAACATCCTGATGTACACTTCACAAATACTACAGAAAAATATATTAGACAAGTAACCAAACGTATCAATTTATATCGTCAACTTGAGCAAGATATCGCAAATTTATTAGATTATTATAATATAAAATATGAGTGGTTTAATCTAGACAAAGATAGTTATAAACTATGTTTTAATTTAGATAAAGTTTTTGATAGAGAAGATGATCCCCACCATAAGTTACATGATTATATTGAACCTATTGATGTCGTAGAGGGATGGATTGATGATTATGTGAGGAACAATCCATGAAATACACTTATTTTTCATCTATAAAATCTGGTAAGTGTCTCATCCGTAGTCAATTTTGGTATAATAGAAAAAGTTGTGCATTTTTATCACAATCAAAGCCACTGTGGTGTGTTCTTAGTAGACCAATAGATCTTGTTGAGACTGATATACCAATAGATGAACTAGAATGGTATTGGTGTGACAAAGAGACAAAGCAATTAAATACACACCACTACTATCTTGACACAAGAGATAAATTATCATCAGCACATTATGATGAGATGTGGTATCCTATTCCAGATTATCGTGGTTACGAAACTGTACCTAGGAAGGAGTGGACAACACATCAAAATTTTTATGAGTGTGTGGATAATATAATGAGTAGAGATCTTATAACAAATCCATTTGGTTTACTAGGATACACTGGATTACTAGGATCAGAGAAACAAATGAGAAATATGGAGCAGGACAGACCAAATCTCAACCCACCATCACACATAATAGAAGAACTAAGAAAACGTAAGAATATAGTAGTGTACAAAGAAGATATAAAACACTTAGCATATAATGTGTTTGCAGGTACTGGGCGACCCGAATCAGTAGAGGAAACCACTATCTTAATTAATACTATAAGAAAATTTCAAAAATATATACCAAAATTTTTATCTAGACTTGACATTCCATACGAAATGTTTTCATTAGACAGTGGTGACTATGCTAAGACATTTGACTTAGATAAAGTATTACCAAGAGATAGTCACGATAAATTGTTTACATATAATCCATGGAAACAAAATGTAAAGAAATTAGTTGATGATTATATAAGAGATTATGAAAAAATATAGTTATTGGAATTATGTTAAGACTGGTGGATGGCAAGTAGTAATAAACTTCTTTCATAATAAGAAAACATATTGTTGCAACCATCACTCTACACCTATATTCACTTCAACATGGAGACCTGCAGAGAATGGATATTATATAAAACAATGGTACTGGCAACAAAATGGAAAACTAAAGACATGGTATGCAGTACAAGATTTTAGTACATATAATAAAACTATAGACATTTGTTTTCCTGAGTGGTTTCCTAACGAGATACCACAACATCAATGGTTTTATGAATCACCATTCATATCATCTCGTGGTAGATATAGTATGAAAGACTGGGGAAAACTAGATGGTAACATAGATGATATACCTACAACATTCTATGACTGTGCAGAACACCTGCTTGAACATGACTCAATGAATAATCCACACGTTATGTTTGGATATAATGGATCTCTTGGTGCTGAAGATACTATAACTAAAAATATGGAAGATCTAGACCCTCCTCATCCTCCTGCTGACCTAAAATACATTGTCAACCAGTTCAAATTAAGGTATAATATAGTACCATATAAAGAAGATCTTGAATCATTGGTTGAAGGATTCTTACGTGGTTGTGTGGGTGATGCTCATTGGAAACGTGGTCAGGATTATTTTGTATCAGAATGTGTGCGTAAGTTGAAAAACCATAGGAAAACTTATGGTTTGATCACTCGTATGCTAGAATATTATGGTATACCTTTCACACCATTTAATCTTGATAGAGATAACTATCAAGATTTTTTTGAATTAGATGACTGGTTACCGATGGATAAATGTATACGTGATCACAATACTACATTAGATAATCACATGCCATTGAAACGTCAACTCAAATTACCTCAACTAATAGATCAAGTACTATGCTCACTGTAGATTTACGAGATGCACCTGAGAAATTAAGGAAAGCAAAAACTGTTGCTCTATTTGGCAATGGTGGTAATATGGCAGTGGCACAACACATGGCATCTGATATATTCAGACATACTGGTAAATTTTGTTATGCACCTGATTCCATCAACACGAGTGCCTTAGCAGATAAAAACGATTGGAAAGTGCCTTGGATGCAATATGCACAACACGCTGATCTTGTCATAGGTATATCATGTAGAATTAATGCTGGTGTATCTGATGCATTGTTGAGTGTAAGAGATAAATCAGACACTATATTGTTTGCTCCAGAACAACACCAAGAACTTTACACTATAATAATACCTGCTAAGACATATCATGAATTTGAATGTAATGTCCTATGGCAAATATACATGCTTATGGAATCCATAGGCGTTGACCTTCCTCAATTACCTCACATAAAATGAAAAAGATTACTCCTTTGGTTGAAAAATTCAATGATATCACAGATCATGTCACGAATATCTATTGTATTGACATTGATGGCACACTTACTGAACCTCATCAGGGTACACCATGGGAGGCAGTACCAAGACCAAAACGCATAGCATATGTAAATGAATTATATGATGAGGGTGCTACAATATATCTTATGACAGCACGTGGATTTATACGAAGCATTTGTATACATGAAGACGATATATTGGCAGCACAAAAAGAAGCAGATGATTATTGTAGACAAAGGACTGAAGCACAACTCAAGGAGTGGGGAGTAAAATATCACAAATTATATTTTGGTAAACCTAGAGCAGTTGTATATGTGGATGATCGTGGTATGAGTGACGAGGACTTCTTTCCTGAATCCTAAATTTTAACCACTCATATGATTTTTGATATTCAGAGTTATAAACAAATTGTTGACCAAATTCTAAAAAATTATTATTCATAAGATCTTCGTGTAACTCTGATGGTGATTTGAGGACATCAAGTCCTAACATTTTTTCTGTTAGATATTTTCTTATGTCTTTATCTATATCATTCCATTTTCTTGTCCACTCAAAAAATACTCTCTGATCTTCGGTCAACCAATTATATCCCCATTTTAAATAATGTATTACAATGTTGTTCTCTCTTTCCATCTCCTCCATAGTTTTTGTGCGATATTGTTCTAACTTATCATAAACATGCACTTTTTTATCTAAAAACTCTGCATAGTAAATGTCTGTGCCAGGCCAAGGCACATACACATGCTCATGCTCTAAAAATGTTTTTGACAATGTATTTTGTCTGGTTACAGGGTCTTTCATTTGAATGATTTTACAATCACCACCCAATATCAATTTATCCCAGTTTTTCCATATGTCACATTTACGCCAAGGCAGTAGGAAAGTAATTGGTCTAGGTGCAGATTCAATTAATTTTTGTACGCTTTCGTATTCACTATCTCTTATTGTGACTTGATCGTCTCTTGGTAAGAAGAACAAACTTCCCTTAGGTTCTGGCATATCTCCTTGTGTTGCGACTCTACCGAGTTCCCACAAAAATGGAGCAGTGCCGTAATAAGCAATTTGATTACTAAATCTTCCATTGTTTATTTTATTAGCATGATGATATGACCAAGCATAAGTTTTATTGCTATTGAAGCACTCAAACTTGGTGTACATGTAGTCGTATCGACCTATTGCCTCACGACATACACCTGGTAGTATACCAAATAAAAAAGAGGTATGCTCAGATAAACCGAGATACCTCGCCATTGTGTGATGCCATTTATCAGATTTGTCAGCGTACATAATAAAAAATATTATAATCTATGTTGCTCCCCAGTTAGCTCCTCCATTGTGAGTTTCTGGATCAGTGGCGGGTCTAGAAAATCCTTGAAATTCAGACTTCTCTATCAATATAGTATCAACCTCATCATCTGTCAATATACCTTTTTCTAATAGTAATTGCACTAAACCTTCAGTTGCCACCTCTACCTTATCTTGGAACCATGGTGTCCATAAAGACCAATGCTCATAATCTGCTATCTCACCATAATCTCCGTTGACTGCCTTGCTGTAAAGATAACGTGAGTGCTCTGTCTCTGTGTCATTAGGAGCACATGTATATGGCAACCACTCCTCATCTAGTGGTGCAAAATCAACCTCTAGGTTGATCATATTATGTTCAAGATTTGCCCACTTTGGATTTCTTGCTCTTACGACCTCGTAACTTGTTTGATTTGACATGTTTAATTCCTATGCGTAGCGTAACCAGAGTGTTGCTGAGTATGCAACTGTTGTATTCACCGTTATAGATGCTAGGTTAACGTTTACAGATGTGTTACCTGCAACATTTATGTTGCTTGTGTCAACATTACCACCAACGTTTGTTGTAACACTCGTAGATGCATTTGAGCTAGAAGATGCATTTGAGCTAAGACTTAGGTTACCCTTACCACCCTGTATGTTACCAGAGGTGTTGACGTTAGTATTTGTAGAAACGCTGGTCACTGCTGATGAAGAAGCGGTGGCACCAGACAGTGTGATTGAATCCTGTTCTACATTACCACCTTGTAGGGTACCAGTTCCAGTGGCAGATCCACCAACAGTTCCTGAGTTTGTCAATGCTGCCCCTGAGTCATAACCCATACATCTCCAATTACCTGCTGGAGTATCTGTGTGAACACGACCAGTTGCATCAGAGTATCTCAGATCCGACCCTGCCAAAGTGTCACCTGGTGCATACTGTGTATTACCAGATGCCTGTTGCATAAAGGCATAACTACCGACTGTACCAACGTTTGCATTAGCGTTCAACGTTGCATAAGTAACTGACGATGTATTGATAGCACTAATTCTCTTATCAGAGTCAACTGTGATTACTGGTATAGCATTACCAGAACCATAATTACCTGCACTTACATCAGTGGTTTGGTTTACGTTAGAACCAGTACCGTATAAAGCCATTTCGTCTTAGTCTCCTACTTTGTTATTTATACTTCTTGAAGACAGAACTTGTATTGCTTACCAGTTCTTCTATTTTTCAAGAACAAATCGTTCTCACCCTCTTCTATAAGATAAGAACCCCATGTGCCATCAACTGTGTTACCACCTCTAGCTTCATTGCTCAAATCTACGTCAGAACTGTAGATATTAGCAAATCTAGTGCCAGATGCACCAAGGTCTCTTGTACCATCACCATCAGGGATAATTGCCTGAGTTGTCAATGTTCCTGTAACACTGTGAGCACCAATCGCTGTGGTTGTTATGGTTCCTGAACTTGGATTATATGATAGACCTGTGTCTGTCTCAACTCCTTGTGTTCCAGTCGCCCCATCAACAAAAGTAAGATATACTGTCTCATCGGTTGAGTTGTTGGCAGTCGCAGTAACACTTGTTGCTATCGCTGCAGTACCAGTACATGATCCAGATGAACCAGATACATTACCAGTCACGTTACCAGCGAGTCCACCATTCGCAGTTATCTCACCAGTGAAAGTAGATGCCTCAGAGACAGTCAATCCGTCTAAGGTGGTAGCACCATCCACATCTAATGCACCACTGATGTCAAGTGATGCCAATGTACCAACACTCGTGATTGCGGTTTGTGCTGCAGTTGTTAGTGTTATGTCAGCAACATAAGTTTTGATTCTAGATGCTGCGAGTTTTCTATTTGTGCCACCAGCACCATCATCAACAATGAATAGATCAGCGTCAGCGAGGTTAGCACCAATGTCAGTACCACCGTCAATATCAAGGTTATCAATATCTGACGCACCAGCACCAATTCCCAAGTAAGTCTTTAATCTGGACGCAGCTACCTTTCTATTAGTTCCAGCACCACCATCATCACAAATAAACAGATCTGCGTCCGTGATAGCAGCGTTTATGTCTGTGCCACCGTCAATGTCAAGAGCACTTAGTGCTACCTTGTCAGCATTGTTGATTGTACCAATGTAGCTGTCATTGATTGCTGTACCTTGCCATGTACCAGTTGCTATGGTTCCAACAGAGGTTAGTGAACTGTTTACAACACTTGATCCAAGTGTAGTCTCTGATAGAATAGTTGCGGTATTATGCTTTAGAACCTTACCATTTGCTAGGTCTATGTGTTCAGATGATGTCCATGAATCAGAGGCATCTACCCAATTCCATGTCTTTGCACCCTCTGCAGAGTCAACTGTAATTCCAGCACCGTCAGCAGCAGCATCGTTAGCAGCAGATCTAGCAATCGTTATGTTCTTATCAGTAACGGTCATGGTGCTAGATTCAACCGTTGTGGTAGAACCTTGTACAGTTAAGTTACCTGTTAGAGTCAGGTTAGTGGTAGATAACGTACCATCATTAGAGTTAAATGTGAGGTTACTACCTGTTGCTGGACTTCTATTACCAGTAGCTGCGGTTACAAATACTGGGAAACAAGTGGTGTCAGTGGATTCGTCAGCGACTGTGATCTTAGACGCTGCACCTGTAACATTACCCGTTACGTTACCTGTCACATCACCAGTAAGATCACCTGTGATTGCTCCACTAGCAGTTATGGCACCAATTACATTCAATAAAGATCCATTGAATGTTAGATTTGAAGAATCCTCTAGTTCTCCAGATGTGCCAGCGATGACAACTCTTTGTGCAGTTAAGTCAGCGATAGCAGCAGATGTTGCAGAAACTGTACCACCTGATTGATTACCACTTATATTACCTGTGACATTACCTGTAAGTGCACCACTCAATGCTCCACTGAACGTGGTTGCTGATAAGACACCACTTGAAGGATTGTATGATAGACCTGTGTCTGTCTCTGCACCTTGAGTTCCAGTTGCACCATCTACAAACAATGGATACACTGTCTCATCTGTGCTATTATTAGCAGTGACAGTAATGTTAGTTGCCTCAGTTGCAGTGGCAGAGTTACCAGTACAAGAACCTGATGACCCCGACGCATTACCTGTCAGGTTACCAGTAAATGTTCCTGCAATCGCCCCTGTTCCTGTGATTGTGGGAGATGTTAGAGTTTTATTTGTAAGAGTGTCAGTTGTATCTCTACCAACCAATGTATCTGTAGTCGCTGGTAATGTTACTGTTACGTTACCTGAAAAAGCAGAGTGTGCAGGTGCTTGAAGTGCAGCATAATGTGCGTTAGAACTCTCACAATATAACCTTAGTGCTGACTGAGATCCGTCATTTTTTAGATCAATCAAACCAGTTGCCAGCGTGATTCTATCATTACCACCAAAAGCAATGTCTATTTGATCGTCTGTGTCAGCAGTTATGGTAGTGTCAGCGTCAGCGTCCAGCGTAAGAACGCCACCATTAAGATCAACTGCCCCAGTGTGTGATCCTGCGGTGTTACCAGTCAAATCACCAACAACACCACCATTTGCTGTGATGGCACCAGTAAATGCAGAAACGTCAGAAACATTGAGCACATCTAGATCTGTCTGACCGTCAACATCCAACGCACCATTGGCATCTATATTGCCTGTTATTGTTGCTATACCTGCTATATCCACATTTCTTGTTACGTCAAGATCTAATGTAGTTGACCTTACAGTTGTGTTGGTTGACCCAGTGACGGTTAGAACAGCACTGTCAAATGTAAGATTTGCATCATCTTCTAATTCTCCAGATGTCCCTGCTATGACAACTCTATTATTTGTTAGATCACTTATCTTGGCAGATGCTGCCTCTATTGCTGCACCGTCCACCTTCAACAGTCCACTAAATGTGGACAGTCCTGAAACACTTAAGTTTCTACTGACAACTAAATCCTGTGCTGTTGATACTCCAGTTATTTTAGAGTTTACCGCAGTCATCTCGTCAAATCCGAGATCACCTGTAATATCTAACTTACCTAGTATGAAGACATCGGAAGCAAAGGTAGAGATACCAACGTGAGTACTAACTCCAGATATTGTTTGTTGTAGTCCACCAACCTTGGCTAACTCTCTAGCTCTTGACATAACGCTACACTATTAGAAATTCCTATCTTTGGTATTTATACTTCTGTTAGGTTTATCTTGTATCTCTTACCTGTCCGATTATTTTTCATGAATATATTCTCATCACCCTCTTGTAGTGTCCAATCTCCCCAAGTTCCATCTACATCATTTTTACTTCCTTCATTAGAAAAATGCATGTCCATGGTATATATGTTATTCCATCTTACAGAGTTTGACCCAAGATTATATGTTGAGTGAGCTGATGGAATTATATTACCAGCAGCAGTAATAGCACCAACTGATATAGACGGAGTGCCAGTTAATCCTGTTGCGTCACCTGCAAACGTGGCAGCAGTTAGTGTATTTGAGCTTGGATTATAAGTAAGGGAGGTGTCTGTTCTTATTACTTCATCACCTGTAGCAGAGTCAGTAAAGGTAATAAAATGAGATGCATTGGTGGTATTTGTTGCAGTAAGAGTAATAGTTGTAGCATTCAATGCCCCTGTTATGGCACTGCCAGGAATATCAGTTAGTGACAAACCAGACCCTGAAAACTCTGTGGCATGTAATGTGCTATTTTGAGCATCATATCTAAGTGCCGTATTAACCTTTGCTACATAGTCACCGTTTACATCGTTGACAAAAACGACATAGTTTGTAGTGTCAGAATTTTCAGTTGAGACTGTTATACTGCTTGCTGCTCCAGCAAATGCACCATCAAAACTTGTGGCGGTTATAATACCAGTAGATTTTAGTCCATCGCAATCTATTTGATCGCTAACGACTATTCTAACTGCGTCAAAAATTGATGCAGTTGAGAATCCTACAGAGTATAAATCGCCCGTCACTTTACCAGTAACATCGCCATTAATATTACCAACAAAACCACCTGCAGCAGTTATAATACCAGTGGCATCAACATTATCACTTTTTAGAATAATGGCAGTTGATATCCCAGATGAATGCAACGATCCTTTGAATGATATCGCTGTTGCAATACCACTCATGTTCAAAGTATCTCCAGTTACATTACCTGATAGATTACCAGTCACATCACCCACAACTGCCCCAGTGTGAGTTCCTGATGAGTTACCTGTAAGATCTCCTGTCACATCACCTGTGACATTACCAGTTACATCACCAGTAAGGTTACCAGTGACATTTCCAGTCAAAGGTCCTGTAAACACGCCCTCAGCAGCACCAAGTGTGCTTGCTATACTTACGTTTACGTATGAGAAGTCTCCTGTCGGACTTATTGATGCAACTCCAGCAGAGGGTTGGGAGATTGTAAGACCAGCACCAATACGTAATGTATCTACTTCCGAAAACGCTACATTACCAGAACTATCTTGGGTCTGAATTTTACCAGAGGTTTCTGCAAATATTGATACAATACCTGAGTTTGTGTCACCTACTGGTAATTCTCTAAATGATAATCCTAAACCAACTCTTATTGTTGTAACACCTGTTATTGGCGTGAATCCTGCCTTATCTTGAAAATCAAATGGTGTTCTATTCAGAGTTATAGTAGCAACACCTATCTCATTTCCACTAAATGTTTGTTTTGTTTGTTCAACGTGTACTTGATTACCTGTAAAGTTAAACTTAGTAATTGATCCAGCAAATCCAGTTGGAGTAACACCCTCAACCTGAACATCTAAACCATTTATAGTACCAATTCCAGTAAAATATTTTTCTTCCCAACGACGAGTACCGTCGATGTCACCCATCAACATATAGTCATTATTACCTGGTAACCCTAAATTAGGTTCAGTCTCTTCCAGACCAAGAAATGATGGAAAACCATCTGTCTGTTTTCTAAACGTAGATAAACCTGAGTAGCTGGTTACACCAACTCTGCCTGAAAGAAGTCTTCCCATTACTTAGCGTTCTCCAGTATACTAACTATGCATTTCTGTGTATTATCAAAATCACCCTGAATTTTTAGGATATCGCCAGATTCAAGTGCTAGTCTACCCTCAATAAATGTCATTGAGTCTTGGTGTGGAATCCTTGCTAGTTGAACTATGGGAGTGTCAACTGAATCTCTACTTAGAGTTGCAGTAAAAGCAGTTACTGAGGATGATGTGCCGACATTTGCTACATTACCATAAATGACCAATGCAGAAATTCCCGCAGGACATGTATAGATTCCAACCGCACTGGTGGTTACAGTGTGTGTGACAGTCTTGAATTGATTTGTTGGAGTTGCTGTCATTTTATAAATTTCCTCCTAATGCTATTAGTAGTGGTGTAAGTGTTGACTGTACATTCTTGTCAAAAGTGTCACCAGTAATTTTTCCTGTTTGTTGGTTGATAACAAAATTGTCTCCTAATTTTAAATTACCTTTCTCATCAGTCGATGAGTAAATAATTTTACCTCCTAATTCTGATTTAGTTTGGTTTTCAGGAACAGAGACACCTCCTTTTATAGGTCGGGCAGAGTCAATCGCTAAACCTGAACCAACATGCTCAAAAATATATGATGAAGCGTTGATAAATGATTGTTTAGCAAATGGAACTGTTGATCCTACTCCCACCGTTGCAGGCACAGACTTATCTAAAGTAATTGTAGAAATACCAGATACGACGGGGGTCGCACTATTTATAGTATGATAGGTAGGAGATAATGAAGCGGTTGCAGTAGCTGTGACTCCCGACGAAGGAGCTGAAATAGTCACAGCTGGTGCAGACCGATATTGTGATCCTTTACCCGTAATTTTTATCGAGGTAATAGAACCAAACCCGCTTATAACAGCACTACCTTCAGCAGTTATACCATTTGTTCCTGACGGATCACCAAAAGTTACAGTTGGTGGATTCGTCGCAGTATACCCTGATCCAGCAGAAGTTATAGAAATACTTGTTACTTCATTAAATAATTCGCCCAAATATAATACCTGACCAGCAAAAGGTCTCTGAGTTAAGTTAGCAACATTGACAATATTGTTGTTAGTTGTTACGGTAGCAGTGAGAATGCCTGATTGATGAACAGTTCCCACTCCAGAAGCAATAAGACCAAAGGTGCCAAAGGATGCCTCAGAACTGTGAACATCTGCAGTTGCTCCTGCAACACAAGTGATAGCAGATTGATTACAAATGCTGTATACTGAATTTAGTTGTGCATGACCATCATTAGAGACAGTGACACCAATACCACCCTGATTGTACATTGTATATGAATCAGCAGTTATGGATTTCTCTCCCTCTGCGTGATCACCATCCACCTTCAACCCAACACTATTCGGAACATAATTTGTGCAATTTCTAATAAGTGGAGATTGAGTTACTATTCCTACTCCAGATGGGGCAAAGCAAACCATTGAACCAGTGCTTGCAGCACCAATAAATGATAAGTTCTGTATCATTGAACCATTGTTCATCTCAAATAAGTCTGCCCCTGCATTAGATGGCACTACCTGAGTATTGTTAAGTTCATCCCCGTCAATTGTGACATTTGCTGGCACTGTTACAGGATTATTTTCTGTGTATATACCACTAGATACCCTTATCACATTGCCTGCAACTGCAATCGCTGTAGCACCCTCAATAGTTCTTTTTGCTGCACCCTCAGTCAATCCGTCATTACTGTCATGACCCTCTTCACTTACATATAAAATATTATTTACTTGAGAACCAGTGTTCCTTACCCATATAAGCTCACCACTTGCATCAGCAGCAAGAATCGATGCTGCAACACCAATCGTTGCATTGCTATCTAAGAACGTACCACCTATCTGAACAAAACCATTTGCACTATCACTACCGTTACGTACAACTTGCAATAAGTATTCTGGAAGTGTGCTACCAATACCTACTCGTTTATTTGTAGGATCAAATACAAAATTAGATGCACCACCAAACCTAGCATTTGATTTTTTAAATTGTATGGAGTCTGTTCCATCAGCAGCAGTTTGGAAGTTGTCTGTCCAAGATATACCTGTGCCGACAGATATTAGAACGTTTTGATTATTACCAGCAGCATTGTTTGTGTCATAAAGTTGACCCGTAACTCTGGCAGCACCAATGACATCTAAGTTTCTTTGGGGTTGAGTACTGCCAATACCTACCTGACCTGCTGCAACAATACCATCAAAATTGGCAGTCGTTGCGACATCAAGACCAAATTTGGCATCTGTCTTACCAATACCTGTGAGATTATTATCGGCATCGACAATCAGAGCCTGATCACCGACCTCTAAACCTTTTTCTACAGCAAACTTTTTATTTACTGAGGACATCTACTAACTTCTCCGTCGTATGTGTATTTATCAACTGATACGCATAATATACGCAATTGCATAATATGGAGGTAGGTTCTTATTTGTTGCAGAAGAACCCTGACTATCAGTTGAAGCAGTAACACCGATTCCAGTTGTATTGGAAACATTTGTTATGCTTACACCCGCATCAGCAGAAGCGTTTGTGATAGTAACATCTGCATTGTTTGTGTTAGCAAAAGAACTGACAGTTGTTTCATCAGTGGATGATGTGCTCGACCCCCCTGTTGTTCCTGATTGCACATCGTTACCAACATTAGATGCACCACCTGAAGTAGTAACACTTTCATTCCCGTCAGATGCACTGTAGGCATGAGTATGACTCATACCGTGATCGTGTGCAGAACTCGTTACACTGTGTGAGTGATCTCCACCTCCAAGTGTATTAGAGTGAGTGTGAACCCCTCCACTTAATGTATTGGTATGAGAGTGACCTGTATCACTAATAAACGTGCTTACTGTATGCTCGTGTGTTACTAAAGTCGAATCGGTCTGACCACCAGTTGTGTCTGCTGCATATGCATTACCACGACCAACTATAAATCTATCAATAAGATTCGGTGTTCCATTTGTACCATTACATAATTGCCAGTTTGCTGGTATATTACCATCAGTTCCAGACCACATGATGATACCACCTATGGGTATGACACCATTACCTACAAATGCTGTAGCGGTGCATACGCCAGATGATTTTACATTGCCCTCTGCTGTAATTGATCCACCTACAAAAGAATTACCTGTTACCGAACTTGCTCCACCAACTGTGATATCGTTTGTTACTGACAATGTATGAGCAGTAAGTGTAGAACCTGACCATGTAAAACTTGAACTGTCCTGCAATTCACCATCAGTGCCAACAAGAACTAAACGACCAGATGTGAGATCGTCAATTTTTATGCTATCTACACTTGCGTTACCAGTGACACTTAGAACCTCACCTGAATCGACAGAGGATTGACCCACCGCTAACTTCTCAAAAGCGTACGCCTCAACCCCACTTTCAGTAGAGATAGGTCCGAACTGTTGCCACCTGTTAGTTCCCACTCCTGAGGTTCTGACCCACCCAATATATCCGCCTGGCGTATGATTTGTGGCAAATAATATGTTATCCTGTGCTTGTGTTTGTATAGGTTCTGATGATTGAACACCTAGGAATACGACTCCCTGTGTTCCCTCTCTATTACCTCTTAGTTTTAGATCAACAACATCGGTATTACCATTACTATAAAGGTTTTCATTTATTGCTAAATCATCAGTTGTTAGAGAATTGAGTAGAAGAGATTTAGGGAGTGAAGATCCTGTGGGTGCAGTGTCAAATTCATCTATTGTGCTATTACTCTCACCAGTTACGGCATCAGTTCTATTGCGTCCAACATAAAATTCACCCCTGTCATTCATTCCTGTATAGACAACCAATCCACCCCTAGTTTGAACAGATTGTGCGATTAACTGTTGCTCATCAGTTAATATCCTATCCTGTGCAGATGGCATTGCAGTTGAATAATTGCCAGGTCCGAACCCAACATACTCAAAAGTGTGTCCAGATGCACGTAAAATAGAGTATCTTCTAGACTCAACTGGTAATATTTTTATTCTTTGTGCTGCAACATTCTTATCATGATTGGTTGCATTTGTGCCTAGTACACCTCTTATAATTGAATTACAATCTTTATTTGATATTCTTACAATTTCATCTTCAATTTGTAAGTAATCTCCTCTACGGAGTAAACTCTTCTCTTGAAGTGATATGGAGGATGTGGTTGTGGTGAGACCTGTTGTAAGAGGTGTGGTGACTCCACCGTATATTGGAATCGTTTGATTATTACCTCTTGCTGATATGCCAGCACCATGTGCAAAAGCAGTGGCACCACTAAACGTAGGAGTGCTACCAAGAGCACCCATGCTGACATTTACTGAAGATCCATAACCAATTCTATCTGTGATAAAGAATGTGCCATTGAATTCTGTGTTCGCATTATTGATAACAATCTGATCACCTCTTCTCAAACCTATATCTGAGTGTAAAGTGACAGTTGCAATACCACTTGTTATGTCATATTCTATATTGTTGATGGCAGTGGACACACCCACGTGGTATATAAATCCGCCACTACTACTATCACTTGCACTTCCAGTATAAGAAACTCTTTGTGCCTCATCCACACCAGTTATTCTATAGACACCATTATAAGAGTCACTGCCAACACCGATAACTTGAATAGCGTCACCAATATTATTGTTGATAGCATCTATCCTAACAGTCGCATCAGATCCTGAAGATGCAAAAGGCACTCCTCTAACAGTCACAACATCATTGACACTGTAACCTGAACCGTGGTTGTTTATATCAATACTCGTTATGACACCGCCTGAATTAACGGTAACATCAGCAGTGGCACCTTTACCTGTGCCACCAATCAAATCTACGTTGAACCAAGATGTAGACGGAGTGTAATTTGATCCACCATTGAGATCGGTTACAGTTAAGATTGCATTGAATCCATGTTCAACTGCACCATCCAATATAAGTGCGGAACCAGAGACACTTGCACCTGTTATGCCGATACCAAGATTACTCTTATCTAAGAATGACTCTATACCCTCTTTTGATATACTATTAGCAGGATCATTTGTCTGAACAATACCTATGTCATCTCTTCTTGCAAATGACACTGCTGATTTGGGATCAACGACAGGATTGTCCACACTTACCTTAGGTCGTAAGTCGTTTACATTCTGTGGGAAAAGATTTGAAGCAGTTGAAAACGGTGATATTGTAGGTCTTGCTAGATATGATAATAAAGTTATGTCATATATACCATCCTGAATGTTCCTTTTGTATTCTTGTATCTCTTCATTTGTATAAATTTGGTATGCTGTTCCAAAATCACGTTTGTTGAAGAATGGAGCAAAAGTTCTTCCTGATCCAACAATTGATTGATCATGGAGAGTGTATGGAACATTGGTTGTTATAGTTGATATTCCGCCAGGATTTGTATTAATTCCAATTCTAAAAGTTCTAGCGTCATCTATTGCTAAGACATCAAATAAACCATTATATCCATTGTTTGCAACTCCGTCTGTATTATTTGTGCTTCTTAATCTTCTTATCTCTACACCCTGTCCTACAGATAATCTGTGTGGGAATTGTGATGTAATGATACCTGCATTAGATCCAGAACTCCAACTAGCATCAACAATTAAACTATCAATTCTTAGGTTAGATGTAGATGATATGACTGTAGAGTCATTTTTGTAGCTAACATCATCAGGGAATGATCCAGATTCAGCAATAGAAAAACCATTAGTGGGTGGTGATGCTAAAGTAGAATCATCAGGCACCACATACCTTACTCTATAAATTTTTTCTAAATCTTTTCTATTGTCAGAACTTCTTTGGACAAATGTATTGACTGTTCTGGGTGTAATTTTAGATTGATTAGTTACTATTGCAGATCTAAGAGAGTTACCAGCACCTACTGTGATGAACCATCCAGTTCCATCCTCATACTGCATTGGGTGACCAGGATCGCCAGGATCTTTGGATTCAACTGTAGAAACTATTCGTAACTTACCACCAAGGTTGTTTATACCTATGAGATTACTACCTGCTATAGCGTTATTGAAAGTTGTAGCAACCTTGATTTGATTTGTATTTACACCATCAGTTACAACAAAATAATCTCTATTATATTCTATACCATCAGGTAAATCTCCTGTCTCAGAAAATATTCTTATATTTTCACCTGGCAAAAACTTATGTGTCTCCTCTAATGTAAATATGTTGCTTGTTATAGAGTTTATACCAGAATTACTACCAACAAAAATCTCTTTCTTACCAGACGCATAGAGATCAGTGTTTGTGCCAGGACCTGGCATTAATATGTCAGCACCGAATGTTGTATTTTCTATAGTGCAGAATAACTTATCATTTATTTTGTTACCAATAGTGAAACCACTTGCAGTTTTATTTGGAACTTTATCCTTCTGCGAGTTGCCAAATATAAAGAGTTTAGTGTCTGTAGACACACCAACTGTTTTTTCTACATCAATAGATTGCCAGTTTATATCATCAACATTAGCAAAATTTTTCTTGGGTGGTACAATACTTGTTATAAACGCCTTGTTATCTTTTATAAATGCCTCTTTCCTAAATCCATCAGACTCTAATGCTTTTGATCCAAAATTGGAGTTAGAGTTGGTGATAGACATATCACCACCTGCCACTGCCTTAAAGTGATGACCATATCCTATGGCAAATACAGACACCAACTGCATTACGGAGTTGTTAGATGACTTTACATGATAGGACTCAAATTCTGGTTTATATCTTGCTAAACTATCAGTATGAAGTGTCGTCGTGGTTCCTAATGTTGCTTGATCTTCCCATGCACCTGAGGTAGAGTTATATTTTACAAAAGCATTGTCATCTTTTTGTAATGATATTCCAGTAAATTGAGCAACCAACATTGACTTGAATCCAGTTGCTTTATCACCATCACAATGTAAACCACACAATCCAAAAACTGATCTAATAGAGCAGTTGAATATGTAAGGTGAAGATGATGTTACTGTGTCACTCTCTATTGTGACTATGGGTGTTAGTCCACTAAGACTTGGATTCGCAGTGCTGGTTGGTGTGTTTGCTACAGTGTAACTGAATTGTGTGTCACTTACTACTTGAGACACAACATGACTACCATCATACTCTGCATTATTGACACCAAATATCAATATTGGTGTTCCTACTGCAAGTCTGTGTGTTGTCTTTGTTTTTACCGTTACAATTGATGTTGCTGTTGTCGATGACGGATCTATACCAGAAAAAATATCATCAATCTCAACATCACCTAACTCAGATATAGCACCTACAATTCTATTCTCATCAATTAATTTCTCAAAATCATCATTTGTTGGATACGATGGCAGTGCTCTTCCACTATTTGTTCCATACGCAAGCGTTAACTTTGCGTAATACATGTCAAGATCTGTGTTACCTTTGCCTGCTACTGTATTGTTACCGTCCGCATATTCAAATACAGTTAGTTTATGATGTGAAAAATTAGGTGCATAAACATTTTCAGTAAAATCTTTGAATGTCCTATCAGATCCCTCCCCGTCAAAAATACTAAAACCAAAGAAGAAACAAGCACCTGTTACTCTGAATATCGCAGAGGTAGGTATGTCATTATTAAGTGGATCGGGAATATATTTTGGTCTTATTTTAGTTTTTCTAAGATCTTGTCCAACAATAGATGTTCCTCTTGGTAAGATTACACCACCGTGAATAGAATTATAGTGGTATAATACATTATCAACATTTTGTACGTCAAAATTTGTTCCAATGCCAAACTCTGTTATACTTTGAGTTGTTCCATTTACATCAGTTATATTTCCATCATTATCAATTTGAAAACCAGGTCTATTGTCAATGTAATGAACACCTGGCGATACTATTATAGTTGTCTTATCAAATTTATCGTTGTCTTTTCCTAATTGATACGAAAAACGAGCAGACTCAATTAATGCTCTTTGAATTGTTTTAAACGGACGAGTTCTTGAATTACCAGTGTTACTGATATCATCCGTTGCATCAAGTTCTTCAGGGTTTACGTAGATTACATTTCCCTGTACATTTTTTAAAAAATTTTCAAGTCTGCTTAGTGGCATTACTTATAAATCCTGACACCATTCCTTCAACCTATTTATACCCTACTAAATCCCTGACTTATTCTACTCCAACACTAATGATTGCAATCGCTATATTTTTGGTATTCTTTGAACTAATGGATATATATCTGTCTCAACTTTATCCACAATTTGATCGATGACATTAACGTCAAGACCTGCAAATGGTGGAACGATACCAAGTATGCGAAGTAATCCATCTACAAATAATGCTAAACAGGTAAAACCAAGTATCATACTTATGATTGTAGCGTCACGATTATGTTTTGCCATAGATGCATCATCAATCGCTTTTGCTTTAGCAAGAGCGTCAGCAATAAGTGCATCCACCTCTTTTTTAGTGTAAAACCCTCCTAAAACAGGGATTTCGTGAAATTTTATGTCCGATAGTGGGAACTTAGGCATGTATGTCATACGTATATTATATCTAGCTCTTCATCAATCCCATCAGCAGTTCTTACAAGTTCTAACACTGACATAAACTCATTTGTTGTTTTGCAATCAATACATTGATAGTTACCAAGAGAACCGAAAATCTCAAATTTTCTAGAGGTGAGATTGACTCGAATCTCATCTACAAACTCCTCTAAATCCAAATGTGCCATGATGTTTTATAAAGTACGCCTATTATAGCACATATGTTCAAACATCGCAAGTTGCATCATGTACGACAGTCGGATCTTTGGACTCAACAGTCACCTCATAATATGCCTTTATAGGTCCGCCAGCATTATTACGAACAATAATTTTTGCACCATAATGTATTGTGCTGACAAACAATTCTTGATATACTCCAATTGGAGTAAGTTGAACATTGATAGTTTCTGATTTGACATTTCCTAACCATGTTGGAGGTAACTCAATAATACCATCAACACTCACTGTGCCACGTACTTCCATAACTTTATAGTTTTTTATATTATAACACAGTCTTAGTATTTTGACCACTATTATGCTTAGGATAATCTTTATAAGTCTCACCCTCATACTCCACAGTGAGTGGATTTATATCATTTCTTTCACCCATTATAATATAGAAGCAATCAATATCAGAATCAGATTCTAACACCACTTTCTCACTATTAAATGATGAAACATATATGTTCTCTTGTTTTCCTATGGGTGTAATTTGCACTGTTATACTATCTTCATACACCAGATTTTTCCAATAATCTGGTAATGTGATTTCTGTGCCAGATTTTAGTCTACCTCTATAATATATCGCTAATTCTGGTCCTTCTAAACAAGCATGAGATAAACGATGTCCCTCTTTATTTGGATGGGAGATATCAAATAACTTGGTTGTTGCAACAATAGATCCTGACCAAGAAGCAAATCCACCAACGGATAAATCACCACCTGTGCTAATATTTCCTGTGACATGACTGTTACCATCAACAAATACTGCATTCGCTGCCCTTTCACCAATTATTTCTACATCACCCTCCACTTGAACTGCCCTACCACTTACGCCAGGACTCCAATCTCCAAGTGCAGTTCCTACATTCAGAGTTGCTTTCGCAAAACCACCTTTATGTGCACCTAAAAATGATGGTCCTGTAGCAACTAAAGTGCCATCATAAGGTTTGTCACCATTCAAAGTTTCTACTGCCTGATCTAATTTTGCTGGTTCTTCAACACCAATGTAAATCTTTCCAGATTCAATGTCTCTAATACCTGTCATTCGCTTAAGAGTGTTTTTGTTTGTTCTTTTAGATAGTCACCTAATATAGGTGGAACAAGTTGAGATACTGGTTCATGTATGCGAACTACCTTACCTATTATAGCATTCCATCCCTCAGAAAAAGAAATGACTTTATCTGTTGCATCTAATATAACGTTTTCTGATTGTGCTATTATGCGATTGTCTGCGTCTATATTGATGTCATGTTTTGCGTCAAGAGTGATGTCACCCTCTTTAGCATTTATTGCCTCCATTCTTATGTCATTTGCCACAACAGAAAATCTGCCATCACATTCAATAAGTATATCTCCTGCAGACTTAAGAGTTAATGGTGCCCCATCACATTTCTGCCATATTTGAGATCCTTGTCTGGCAGTGGCATCATCACTTGATCTTATTTCAAATCCACCATCATGAAATATACGCATCCCTGCACTAGATGATCCATGAAGTCCAATATCACGTATTCTAGTTACATCATCATCTCTTTCTCTTCCTATAGTAAAGTTACCATCCTCAGGATGATTTATTATAATTGGTGGTACGTTCGCCATTAGAAACCTCTAGGACAATCAATAACTCTGATAAGTTTAGCATCTGGGACTATTGGATCCTCATAATCCTGAACTTTTGTAAATCTAGTTATGGGTCTGAGCACAGCACCAAATCCTGTATTTGTATTGACAGTAAGTTTTGGTATGTCAACGAGACCAACATCAACTTTTGTGTTTGGATCCACGCCTAAAATTCTACCTTTCTCATCTAAGATAGGCACTATGACACCGCCACTTGGTGTGGTGATTGTGTCACCTGACTTGAACCCTATGCCTGGTGATATCACCTGAACACCACTCACCTCTCCAATCACATCAATACCCTCATCATCTGCCGTTCCAGTTCCTGCTCCTACTCCTGCTGTGCCCGCACTAGTGCCCGTCACCGTGTCGGTGATAGGAACTACCGTTCCATCAGGTAATGTTGTTGTTCCTACGCTTGGTCTTGAAATTGGAACTACAGTCCCGTTAGGTAATGTAGTTGTTCCTGTAGGAGTTACTACCTCTTCGCCAGTGTCTACGTTAATTATAGTATCAATAACACCAGGTCCTACATATCCACCGCCAGAATTTGTAATAACGATATCTTTTATTTGACCAAATGTAGGAGAATTCTCATCTAAATCAACCTCAGCAGTTGCAGTGGCACCTTTACCATTATTACAATTATCTGTTATGGTAACAAAAGGAGGAGATGTAAAACCAGATCCAAAATCGCTCATATTTACACCAACAACCTTTCCTATTGAGTTTACAACTGCTTTTCCAACAGCACCAGAACCTCCTCCACCAAAAATAGATAGTTTAGGAGGACCACACCTCTTTGTAAATGGGTCACATCCACCAATTAAACTTTTCATATTAGTGGGTATGCCACCCGACACACCTTGTTTTAAGGTAAGAAGATCTCCCGTAACGCCTTTTAGCTCACTAAATGCACCAGTGACACCCTCAATGCCAGGAAACATACCACTGAGAGCACCTATAGGGTCATTTATAGCATCGCCCAATCCTCCAAAGGCACTTAATCCACTTGCAAGATTTATTATTCTACCAAAATCTAATTTCTTTTTAGGATCTGCTCCTACATTGATCTTCCAATCTAAAGGTTCTGGTTCACACTCATTTCCCTCACATTCTAGAAGAGCAAGACCTGCTTGAGCAATTTTGACTGCTTTATCCATCATGCTTGCAAATGGAGGTAAGGATATGCCACCTGCCACACTTTGTATTGAACTTATGGAGGGTCCTATGAGACCTTGAATTTTATCACTAATGCCAGATATAAGACCTCCAAAAAATTGTTCTGCTGCACAAAGTGGAAATTGTAATAAATTACCCACCAATCCCTTCAAGAAATCACCCACAAAACTTTGTAAACCATTCAAAACATTCTCAATCAAGCAGTAGACCTGATCAGTTTGTTTTCTTATCTCTAAATTTTTTATAAGATGTGCAGGGTCTAAAAAACTTATTGCTTTACTTACTTGCTCATCAACCTCTTTCAACATCTCTTTTCTTGCTTGCCTAATTGTTGCAGAAAACTTACCTGCAATTTTATTAGATGCTTTTAATATCAATTTGTCCATGTCCACTATTCTATTAAGAACTGGATCTATGTGTTTATCTTGAAATTTTTCTAATCCACTTACCTCATCAATAAAAGATTGTAGAACTTTTGATGCTTCTCCTAATGCACCACCTGGTGTATTACATTTTTGTGCAATCTCAACGTTAACTGTTTCATTGTTAATATACTTATTAATGGTCCCCCCAAAGACATCCTTAAATTCTTTCTTACCATTCTCCTTTTTCTTGGCAATTTCATCGTTACTATTGGTTATACCACCATGAGTTATATTTTTTTCTCCATGTGTAAGGGTTAAATGCTTGCCTACTTCTAAGCTTTTATCATTTTCAAAAGGAAAAAATCCTGAACTTGCTTTTCCTTTTACATCCTCCCATGAGTCAAATACTTCAGCACCAGAGTTTGCATAAAAACAACCAAGAATGACTGGTTGTTGTCCTTCTTCACCGTCAAGAAAAAATCCAAAAACAGTTTCGCCACCTTGTAAAGCAAAACTAGTGCCACCTCTATTATGTCCAGCACCAAACTGAGGTGACACGAGAAAATGTGCCCAAGGTAGGTCGAAGTCGTCTATACCTCCCTCTGCTTTTGATTCGGGTGGATGATGACCTAAAATTCTTACTTTTGCCCTAAATCCTGCCTCAACGTTTTGATTATTTTTATCACGCCAAGCGTAATCTGCGGTAACCTGTCCAATAAACCAGTGGAAACCGTCTTTACCTGCAAAATTTATACCAATTCTATTTGATTCAAGCATTAGTCATCATAAACAAGACACTCTGGTTCATCTGGGTGATTATCACAGAATAATTCTAAAGCATTTGGATCATGATGATCACCTGCTGCGATTTCTTCCTTATGATGTTCTGCATACTCCTCAAGTTCATGCAACTCTTCTTTTGCATGTCTTCTTGCTGCGGGGTTTGCTTGTGGATCATCGATAATTTTCTTATCGTGCTCCATGTGGTCTTCGATTGTTTTCATGACTTTGTGTTATTTTGGAATGAGTCTCTCACAAGAGTAAGTCCACTGTATGATTTGTCACCAAACTCATGTGACAATCTTGCTATCATATAGAGTCCAGAAGCAGGGTTTTTACCCTTTCTTGTTGGTTTCTCAATATTTAGCTTAGCAAACTCACAGAAAATTACCTGTCCTGCTCTAAGACTTAAGTTCATAGGAATAGTCACATTTAGCATTTGAGAGAATAATGCTGAGTATCTTGCACTTGATTGTGCCTCATAATTAATTTTGTCTTGAGGTGTTTCTGCAGACTGACCCTCTATTGCAGGAGTCATAGTTCCTTCATCAACAAATCCAAATGTTATTCTTGAATAAGCATCAGCGTAAACTGCAGGGATAAGTTCTTCTTCATTTGATAGTTTAAGGTAAGTCCTTAGACTTTCCTTTAAACTATACTCCTCGAACATCGGTTTCTTTCTTAGTACATCATAGTAGTAATTTGCTGCTTTGTATTGTCCACTTCTAAGTTTTTTGATGATATCATGATTTTCCACCCATTCAGGAGGTGATGAAAAATAAAAATTATTATCATCTAATGTATTTTTGTCTGATGCATACTGATATTTTATAATTGATTTGTTACCCTCTGCATCTCCAAAAGTTTTATTAACATCTAGGAAACTATAACCATCCTGTGTCTCATAAAATAAAAAACCTGAACTCCCTTTTGTTTGACTATATCCATCTGATCCTGATGGAATTGATTTTTTACATAAAGAACTTATCATAAAAAGAGGTCTTCTGTAATTTCCAGTGAACTCATATTTGTTAGATGTCTCATCTATGAATAGTCTTTCTTCTTTTGCCTCTAGTTTATCCTTTAATATTTTTGATACAGTGTCAGATATTTTATCGGTGTATTTTTCCCAAACCCTAGTAGTGTGATTTGATATTGCATGTCGTGTTGCTAATGTCAAATTAAATACCTCTCTTTTTGTGTCTGAAGTATTTGAGTTAATATTTGTAATAACTAAAGGTTCTGTTGACTCATCCCATCTAAAACCTTCTTTTTGACTTGGATGATCATATTGAAGATGCACATTCATACCACTTCTTATTGGCATTTCATTTAAGAACCCATAAGTGTCATAACATGACAATACAATATGAATACTTGGATCAATTACATCCTCATGATACTTAACTCCTGCCAGTTGACCCATCAAATTTTTTGGAACTCCACCGCCTGCAGGTATAATGTCAAATTTTTTTAACTTATGACTTTTTGTCCAAGATGAAGCTTTCATTATACAGTTAGTAATCCTGTCATCTGTGCGTATTTAGCAACAGCATCAAATGATTCATCTTTTATAACTACAGTTCTTTGCCCACTCCCTCCTAAACTCATTGGTCTAATCGTGGTGGGATTGTTCATAACAATTAAATTGTTAGTAAGATTAGATTCCTCATTTATTATGGGTGCCATTGCAAGATTATCACTTTCATTTGTGATTGTTTGAATTTGTTGATCTATATTGTTATCCTTCAACATCAAATCCGACATGGCAATATTTGTAGAATCTGGTGGTTCTAAATCATTTGAACCAAATAAATCTACCCCCTTTATTTTTTGACCTGGATCTTCAATAAAATCTCTCAAAGGTCGATTATTAAGTATATTCTCCAATGTTCTTTGAATTTCAACATCTACATTTTTCATTCTCAATTTATCAGCATCAAATTTAGGTAAATTATCTGGTTTAAATATATCTAATTTTTTGAAAAATTCATTAAATTTTTGTCTATCTGCCTGTTTTGTCAAATCTATGTTAGGATTTTCTCTATTAAATTTTCTTAATTCCCTTATATATTGTTTTAATTGTCGTTCTCTTATCCGTTTGTTAGCTTTCAAGAGATTCAGTGCGTTATCTTTTTGCACCTTAGATATTTTTCCTCTTCCGAATAAATTTAGAACATCCTCTGCATTTTGCTCAAAACCACTCTTCATCTTTCTAAACATCTTAACGGGGTCTCTAAGACCAGTTTTTTGTAATATATTTTGCAATTGACCTTCTGGTGTTTTTGAAAATAATTTATCTACAAGTTCTTCTTGTTTTATTTCAAGTTCCTTTTGCTCTTTTTTCTTTATATTTCTTTTTACAATATTAGTTTTGTTTTTGATTTTACCTGGTGCTCCCTTCTGACCAGGCACAACAGTTCCCCTTTTATTAATAAAAGGTGATGTCCTCATTCTAATTTTTTGTTGTGCAGATTTACTTAGTGTTCTCTCTAATAATTTTCCAATTGCCACTAATTGTTCCGTTTGACCTAAACCCCTTAAATTAGGACTCTTTAACAATATTTTTTCTATGATTTTTTGACTTGCAGGAACACTCTTTCCTCGTGAAACCACAGCAGCAGTTATAAGACCTGCTGCAAGTAATGTAAGTCCTATTGCTCTTACTGCAGGTCTTTGAAAAAAGGGTGTGGAAGGTTTAATTATTGATGATGGAATTTTTACTGTTTGATCATCTTCATCTACTTGTTTCTTAAATGCTATTAGAGTCGGGGCAGTATCTTCCTCAAAAGTTTTGAGAGTGTCGTCAAATTGATCTAAAGCACCTGAAAACAAAGTTTTCTCTCTTCTTTTTTTATCAATAAAAATTTGTGATTCTCTTTGTCTATCTGCATTTACTCCTGTGAGTAAGTCTGCGATACTCCCACCAGCAAAAGCACCAACTCCACTTCCAATGATACCACCAATTAATGTTCCTAAAGGACCACCAAATGCTGTTCCTATGGCAGCACCTTTTGCACCACCAGCTAAGGCACCTGCCAATCCTCCACCAGCACCAATAGTTGCTTGTGCTATATTTTGTCCACTTCCCAATCTACCAGAAAAATCTAATCCTGTGCCTAGAATTGCTAAAGGTCCTACTCTACCAAATTTACCAAATTTACCAAGTCTTCCCAAATTTCTTCCAATTCCTCCCCCTCCTTTAGGAAGTAAAGGTTTTCTAGGTCCTCTACCAGAAAACCCCATACCACCTGACCCTCCTTTACCACGACCTCTGAGTCTGTTTAAAAGAAGAGAACCTCCAAAAAGATTTCCAAAAATACCACCTCCCTCCTTATCTCTCTTTGATAATGCACTGTATGTTCTACTTCTCTCTTCTATTGATTTTTTCAACAACTCTAAAGTTCTTTTCTCATATTTTCTATTAAGAGAAGACCTTCTTCTTATATCTCTCAATAAAGCATTAGATGTCCTTTTAGATTTTATGAATATCGGTGTTATGTTCATTTATACAAAGGCAGCATATGAATCTAGAGCAAAAGCAGATTCGAGTTTATCAATCGATCCATTGAATATTGTAGATACATTCACATTGCCTGTGGCATTATCAGGAACTTCTGGAAGAGGTGGTATTTCTTGAACATTATTATCACCATTTATTATAATTGGATTATTATTCTTCGTCTCAACATTATTTTTTGTAGGATCTACACGTATTAAAGGACCTACTCCACCTTCAGGTATCCTGTAAAAGATTTCTCCTTTACTTTCAAGATTGATTTTCAATAACTCATTATATCTATTGAGACTATTCTCCGCAGTATTCGTGGTTTGTTTGTATTGTGGCGTAATACTAGCAAATATTCCACCCAATACTTTCATATCATCTTTATCTAATCTCTCTGTAAGATCTACACCCCTCTCTTTTGCCTTCGCCTGTATCAAATCAATTTGAAATTCTGGTGTAAATTTTTGTTTATCAGGATCTACACCTAATAATCTTTCAGCATCACTTTTTAAGAATACGAATTGACCTGCTCCAACAGCAGCAGATTTTTTCTCATTGCCTTCTCTGTCAATAAATTTTGATTGAGGATCCTTTAAAAATTCTGTTTGTAAATCGTCAACCTCTGAGATTGTCTTATTAGTAATATCACCATACTTCATTTCACCTGGTCTATCTCCAAAAAACATACTAAATCCTGTTTCTTCTGAGTCAGTGCCCTCAAACTCTCTTATTGTTTGTACTGCAGTCTTGAGTTCAGGATCTTCAATTTCAAAATCATCATTTTTTGGTATAAACTGTTTATTAGCTTCCAGAGTGTCTGCAGCAGCACTTTGAGTGCCAGTAAAGAAGTTAAATAATTTACCTAATAATGAAGGATTATTTTCAGATTGTGCAACTTTTTCATTAAGGTCTTCACCTGTTACAAATTTGTAAAGATCAGCAGTCTCAGATGACTTAGGAAAAAAATTTCGAGACCCAACTAAAGACTCTTTATCTTCCTCTCCTTTATCTCCTGTACCTGTTGATGACTGTGATACTTTTTTCTCCTGTTCTTCTCTTGCAATATTTTTACTTTTTACTTTTTTTATGTCTTTTGGATCAATTTCAATTTTTGTAGTTTTCTTATCTTTTTTTGCATCCTTTATATCTAATAATATAGAATCTGCTCTCGTAAGTTGTGATCTAAATCTTACAACATCAGGTGAGTTTATTGTGCTCTGCCCTCTTCTTTCTTCTAATATTTCTTGCCTCCTTGTTCTGTCTGAATTATTAGATGCTAGAGCACCTCCAGTCAATAATAATCCTCCTAGAGCTGCGAGTGCAAGTATACCCTTCGCTTTACCACCTCCTAACAACCCTAATCCTCCTGCAAGGACTCCACTTCCTTTTGCTCCTGCACCTATAAGTCCTTTCGCAGCTAATATCCCTATGACACCTTGTGCTATCTCTGGTAAGAATGCAGCAGTCCCTAACCCTATACCCTGTGCTGCACCACCTATATCTCCTTGTGCAAGTTCATTCGCAGCAATTCCAAATGATGCTAGTCCTATAATTTTTCGTAGATCAAAAAGAGCAGCAGCTTGAAAACTTTTTTGATTATCAATATCCTTCTTCAGTAACTTTTGTTCCTTTTCAAAAAACTTACGTCTTGCTCTTATATCACTCTGTATTTCATTTTGTATACTCCTTATATTTTTATTGAGTTGCTCCATTTCAAGAACAACTCTACCCAACCCTGTTATTTGAGGTCTTTCTGGTCGAACACCTTCCTGTGCTCTTATCAGTTCTCTTTCATAGGCAGCATCCATCCTACGTTCTAAAGGAACCATAGGTGTTTGAGGTTCTACTGTTCTAGAAGGAGTTTGCATTTTGTTGTGCTTGTTGTGCCTCTAATTTTTGTTTCTCTAGGAATTTGATAAGATATCCAACATAAATTTCTCTCTCCCAAGGTATCATCGACTCAATATCACTTAAACTCCAGTTATGATGTTGCATCAGGGCAAAATTTGCTTCCATCATTGCATCAATACTGGTATGATATAACATTATGCGAAAAAATTTGCCAATCCCTCAACTACAACCTCTGACTCTACATTTGTATTTGGATTTGTTATTTTACCCTTATACTGTAATTTGGGCATAGTTGCAAAAAATTGTTCTATTTTTGAGAATTGACCTGAACTCAACTGTTCTATAAATGCCACTATTTCTTTTTTAGTGCAATCACTTGCAGACCATGACTCCTCTTCTGTAAAAATCTGGTCAATTGAGTCAGCGACTGCCTTGAACGCCTCATCAATTCTATTTTCATCAGTGCCAGTAATAGAAAAATTTGAATCCAAGAATTGTTGCATAGATGGATATTTCATTTTTATAGAGATTCCACTACCCAAATCAATAATGTCTGTATGATCATCAGAAACATTTAATTTGATGTCTGTCAACGCTATTGTAAGTGGAACTTTTGTTTCTCCATCATCTTGACAGGTTGCTAATAATTCAACCGACTCACCAACTGATTTTCCTCTTATATTCAAAAACAAATACTCCAATTCAAAACTAGGTAAATCGTCAACTTTGATACCACGAGATAAAATACATGACTTTAAAACCTCCTTTATTGTTGCAGCAATGTCTTTTTCATTACCACTCTCCATGGCGATCAAAAGTGCCTTCTCTTCCTTGACAAGAAAAGGTCGGTATTTTATTGTCTTTGATGTTGAAATAAGTTTTAGTTCAAATGTAGGTGCTACGACCTTAGGTAATGGCATAGTATTCACTTCAGTACTTTATTTAGTCACCTCTTTCCACACCATTTACACTGGTGAGACCAAAGTTGCCAAATTCAGGATCATCAGTATCTAATTGACCTAAGTTTGAGTTTAGAGAAGTGCGTTCTATTGTATAGTTTTCGTATTTGAAAGTAACAGATGTCTTTATTAATTGTGCCGTTCCATATGCAAGAGGAGACGCAATTATGGATACAGGGAATGCTTGTTCAATGAAATAAGTTATGGTGCTCGGATCTTCTACTATACCTTTTCTTTTCAGTCTATCAAAATCATTGAATTGATCTCTACCAAAAGCAGTTATCTCAATGGGGCATTTATATTCATTGGGATATCTCATTTTTCTAAAAGAATTATTTTTACCTTTTTCTTTGTTTGGAGAGATAAATTCAACCCAAGAATTGAATACATCATTTGTCATATAGTTTTGTTGAGTGTACCATGTTAGGGTTATGTCTGGAAATCTCCTAAAAGTTGCATATTGTTGAGACATGCCTTGTCTTAGTCCATCAACTGTTGATGTGTCAAGACTAGTGCCAGGCAGTAATGCCTCAGAACAAAACAAAGCAAGGGTCGGTCCTATCGGTGTATTGAAGTGCTTAATTCGTTTTTCGATAAAATTCTTTAAGTTTGCTGATGCATCAAAATTTATAAACACATCGTAAGTATTGTTGAAGGCAGGAACATTACTATCAAATTTATGAGGTGTCCTTATCAACTCCTCAGTTGGTAAATAAAATCTTCCTGATTTTATAGCATTTGACATACCCTCTAAATATAAAGTGCTTACTTATATACTATGTATGTCATATAAAGGCAAGTTTCGTCCAAGCAATCGTAAAAAATACAAGGGCGATGCATTAGACATCGTTTACAGATCACTATGGGAACTTAAATTTATGAGATATTGTGATAAAAATAAAAATATATTGCATTGGTCTTCCGAAGAAATAGTCATACCATACAGATCTCCAGTTGATAATAGGTCTCATAGATATTTTCCTGATTTTTACATTAAATACAGAGATAAAAAAGGTAAAATACTTGAAAAAATAATTGAAGTCAAACCAGCTAAAGAAGTCAAGGAACCTAAAATGCAAAAAGTAAGAACCAAAAAATACGTCACTGAAGTTATGAAGTATGCTGTAAATCAAGCAAAGTGGGAGGCAGCAAAAGATTTTTGTAAAGATAGAAGGTGGGAGTTTCAAATATTGACGGAGAAAGAGCTTGGAATTTAAGAACACGTTTCCTAAATCAACAACGACGGGGACACCAATGCCAGGTCATTTGATGTTGTTTCAATATGGTGCGAAAACTGCAGAAAAATTGAGATATTATGACAGAAATCCATTATGTTACATTATAGCGAGTCAAGGAAATGTATTTTGGGGTGTCAATTTGCATTATTATGCTCCTGACGAGCGAGAGATGATAATGGAGTGGATTGATGAAGCAAATCCATCTGAATTACCTAAAGGATACCATAAATACCTAAAATCATATGTGGATACATTATTTTTAGACATAGCAATGGAAGAATGGGAAACTGCTTTTAATCTACCTATTGAAGAGTTCGTAAGAGATCTCGGTAGCATTAAGGTGCCCGTTAGCAAAGAGAGGATTCAATAATGTCTGATAAAATATCAATTCTTGACAGTGGTAGAATGACTCAAGACTCTCAATTTAGCGTCACAGTTAATGGAAGAAACGTAGTGGTAAGAGAAAGCATAATTTTAGATGTTCAAAATGGTAATTACGGTAAAACATCTAAAATAGTTTACAAAACTGGAGGTCTAGGGAGACAAAAATGGTTAGAAGTAAATTCAAAAAGTGATGTAGGTAAAGCGATCTTAGAAGATGAAGATGGTGCAAGGGGTAATGCTTATAGAAATACCATAGATAAAGTAAGAAATTTATCAAAAAAACAAGCATTGAGTAATGTAGTTGCTCATGATAATGCTTTACGTGAATCTGGGATGTTTGAAATTGCAACAGGTAAAGAATCACACATAGGAACACCTTTTCCAGAGAAAGAAAATGTTAAAAAAGATATTACAACAGAAGAGGGTGGTGTTGATGAAACTACCCCTGCAGGTACCACCAATGATAAAAAAAAGGTTACTACAGTATTGATATATCCAAAAGACATGTCAAAAAAACAAGATTATATTTACATAGAGGCATTTGAGTATAAGGCACCTCAACAGAGTTCTTTGAGACAAAATAAACAGGTACAAGTTCCAAATAGAGTAAGAGCATATCCTTTTACGAATGCTAAAGAGAGGAGTAAGATAAAAAAATATAAGAATGTAGATGCTCGTGATACAGAAACACAAGAAAAATTTGGTTTTACCAACACTATTACTTCTGGTTTACAAAGAGGTAATAATGTAGGAGGACAACAAAAGGATATCATAGGAACCGTGAGATTGCCCATACCTAATTCGATAAAGTCAAGTAATGGTGTTGACTGGGGCGAAGGTAGAGCAAACGCTTTGGAGGCAGGTGCTTTTTTAAACACTCAAAGTGCAATATCAAATGTTCTTGGAGGTAAAAAAAATATTGGTGGTTTGATCGGATCAGGAGTTGGAGAGCTGCAAAATCTTCTTAAAGATTTACCAGAAATAGGACAAGGACAGTCTGGACAATTGTTATCATCAGTTCTTGCAAGAACTGCTCTAGCACAGTTAAATATTAATGTTGATCCCTCACAATTTATTGCAAGATCAACTGGTATGGCAATAAATCCCAATTTAGAGTTGTTATTTTCATCACCGAAACTTAGAACATTTACTTTCGTATTTCAATTTGCCCCTGATGATGAAGATGAGGCGACTATGGTAAGAAAAATACAAAGATTTTTCAAACAGGGCATGTTACCAACTAATTCAAGTGGAGGGGATGCAGGAGCAAAATTATACCTTGGATCACCAAATGTGTACAGATTATGTTACAGAAATAATGGTAGAAGAATAAAAGGTTTAAATATTTTCAAAATTTGTGCTTTGACATCATGTGAAATTAATTTCACACCAGAAAACGTTTATCAGGCATACGAGGATGAAAAAGCAGTGTCAATGCCAGTTAGAAGTTTTATGAGTCTAACATTTACAGAACTTACACCAATATTTGCCAATGATTATGATGATCCTAATTTTGACGATCCAAGTTTAGAAGACATAAAACCAAACATATTAGGGAAAAACAAAATTACAGAGGACGACATAGGATTCTAAAATGGCATACTTCGACAATCACCCCAATCTTGTTTTACCATCATTTTCTCAGAATAGAAATTCAAGTGGTGACTCTTACCTTACAAAAAATCTTTTCAAAAGGGGTAAAATAAGAGAAGATTTTTTCAATAATGCTGTTGCTTTTCAAAAATACTTAATAACAGGTGATGATAGACCTGACAATGTTGCAGATGATGTATATGGAGACTCTGAGTTAGATTGGGTCGTATTGATATCTAATAACATCATCAATGTTAGGGATGAATGGCCTATGAGTCAATATGATTTTCAAAGATATTTAAACAACAAATATGATCCAGAACAATTGACATCCATACATCATTATAAAACAAAAGAGGTGAGAGATGACGATGGCATATTACTATTAGAAAAAGGATTAACTGTCGATGCAAACTTTACATTCAATTATACTCAAGATGGTGTAAATATCAGTCTATCAGGATCTCAAATTCTTGAGTCATTTACTGTTTTTCAACATGAAACTGATAAAAATGACAGAAAAAGAGATATCTTCATTCTGAGGTCTAATTATCTTGACATGATTATGGAGGATTTAAGAAATATCATGACATATAAAAATAGTTCACAATTTATCAATAGTAGAGTAAAACAAGGTGATAATATAAGAATATAAAAACCTATAGGCAAAAAAATACCCCGAATTTTTTTTCGGGGTTTTTTGAAACAAAAAGTCGATTTTGCCTGTATATATTACTCTTCAGCTAAACGTTGAAAGTATGATAGTGCATCATCATCGCTTACACTAGAGGCAGCAACTGTAGTTGGTTCTGGTTTTGCGGTGACTATCTCTTCTTCATCATCAACAACCTCTGGTGCGATGTTTGGTCGAGTAGAGTTCAACACTTGGTCCAAACGTTTTTGTAGGTCATCAAACGTCTTGAACTGATCAGGAGCAGTAAACTCAGAGAGTGAGTATTGCTTCTTCCATAATGCCTCTAATGCATCATCATCTTCCAAAAGAGCACCAGTAGCAGCAAATTCACTGCTATCGTAATTCCGATATCCCGCCACATTTTTTGCTTTTAGTTTAAAATTTGCACCTGCCCAAAAATCAAATGGGTCAATCGCTGATTCATCCTCAAACTCAGGTTGCATTGCTGCAGTAATCTTATCAAAGATTTTTTTACCAAACTTGTATAAAAATACTTTACCCTCATTATGTGGATTAGTTGGATCTTTTACAACGTAAATGTTACTGATGTAAGATAACTTACGTTTCTGTTTACGTGCGAGATCTTTATCAGCATCGTTGCCACTGTTCCAAAGCAAACGATTGTATTCTGAAACAGGGTCTTTTTGACCTAAGGTGGTGAGACTGTTTTCAATGTACCAACCGCCTGGTCCTTGAAAAGCATGTGACCACACCTTTGCCCAAGGCAGCTCCTCTCCTTCTGGAGCAGGTAAAAATCGGATAATGGCATAACCATTACCTGCTTTATCTACCTCCAATTTCCATAGTCTTTCGTCGGCACCGCCAGTGCCTCCTTTGTTCATTTTTTCTATCTCTGTGGTTAGTTTAGAGGTAAGACTTCCTAACCGAGATTGTTTTTTTAGATTTGCAAATGTCATGAATTTGACTCGTAGTATTCGTCGTATTGAATAGATTGGTGGATTAACACCTTGCATACGCAAGTTTAGTATAAACTACTATTTATATGTTGTCAAGTATGTATTTTGCGATGAGTTCATGACCTTTTTCATTGGGATGACCATACTTTGCTTTGTTATTTCCCATCACTTTTTTGCATTGATTTATATCAAATAAAAAATATTTTTTTCTACGTATCAAGTTTATAACTGCATTATTAAATATCTCTCTATCCATCATACCATATATGTCATGATAATATGTCTCATAATATTTTTCCCAAAATTCATCCATTCCCTCCTTAAATTCTCCCTTAATTTTTCTACCATTTGTAAACTTATATCTTAAAGGATATTTTATCCTAACCCAGTCAATTCCATCATAATATTCCGTCCTATTATTTTTTGTAAATTGTATTATGAACATGTCATATGATGACAAGTCTTTTTCAATTAGGTTTCTGACTATTCTCCTATTGCTACCTCCAGCTTTCGCAAAATTACACTCTATTGCACTCAATTCGTTACAAATAAGTCTACTAAATCTCGTTTTTTTTCTATCAATAAGCTCACACCCTGCTGTAAATGAGCAACCGTCAAAATAAATTTTCATTTTGTGTACCACAATATAAAAAGACCAGGTATAATTATAAAAAACTGAGGAAGAAAATTTAGAACAAGAGCACGTTCACCACTCTTTACTCCCACATATATCCATCCTGCAGCACCTAACATTTGTAGAAAACTATTCCACGGAGTCCATCCCATCACATGATAAATCATAGCGATAGGTATTATTGTTGCACTACACCATTTTATAGTATTAAGTCTCATCTTTTGATTTGTATGCCCACTCTGTAGTATGTCCTACACTCCATTTATCTGAGTTCTCTACCATATAATTTTGAGAGCAAACCTCAAAATCAGGTTGCATTGTATCTTCAGAAATTAAACTCTGATCTTTCCATATAATTCTATTATTGGGTTGCAATGCAAACTGTCCGTTATCTAACGCTATGCAATTGAATGATTTGTGTTCTGGATCATCCTGACTATAATTTGTGTTGAGTGTAGATGACTCAGCGTGACAATTATCTATTGTAAAACAATATTGACCCTTATGCATTTGCTTATCCTTTCCAAAAAACTCGCATCTATTTAATAATGGTTTTTCAATAACAGTCAAACTGTAATCGAAGCAATCCCATATTTGAAGGTGATCTAAAGGCAGTAACTTGTCTGGATCATAATCTGTTTTCCACACAAAAGCACTGATAGGTAACTTGTCAAACAATGCACCATACTCATACAACAATGTCTCAAAATATAACGCCTTGTGTTGTACACTCTTGACCGATATCCATGTGCCAGGTGTGGTCTCACCGTGACCTTTTTTATGGTCATACAAAAACTCTTTTCTCACGTGCACCGAGTAAGGTGGTAGATTGTGTACTAAAAATGACATCAGTGTTTAAGCGATGATTGTAATGTGTCTAGTGTGATTTTCATATTTTTAAAAATTGTACCTAAATCTGCATCTCCGAACCCCATTTCTTTAGACCCTCTCTCTAAATTTTTTTTCATTATTTTTGCTTGAGGGTCATCAGATAATGTCAATCTTGTCCACATTACCTGTTGTTTTTCTAACAATTCTTTGACTGTCTCTATGTGATGCCACTTTGCATCGTCACTCATCATTGGAAATTTTGCTATGACTTTGTACAATTCTCTTTGAAGATCTGTTATATCCTCCATCTCATTACGAACTGTTTCTGACTCAAAAAATTTACTCATGACATCTCCCACTCTTCTGGTATGTAACCAAAGGTTTTCTCAAAATTTTCGTACACATATCCTAATTTATCCTTTCCCATGTCCATTGACTCTTGTGTAATATGTTCTGTGTCTGATTGATATTGATCTCTTAGGTATAAAGGTTCGTTAGGATGATCAGGTCCTAAGTCAGGAGTGTAAACATTATAATGAAGTTTCTTAATATTATAATTAAGAAATTTAGAGAGACTGCTATGGTCTTTCCACAGTTTTTCCATGATAATCACGTGAGTGTTGAAGTGTGGTGCAAAGGTATTATATATTCTATCATACTGTGCATATTTAATTCCTTTGTCGATCCACATCTGTGGTTTATCTTTCCTCTCAATGCCACTCAGTCTATCTTGAAATTTTTTGTTTGTCCCCACTGTCGAGAACAACCTACGTATTGGGTCACGAAATATCATAGTCACTTTCATGTCAAAAGCATTGTTCAATTTATCCGCAATGGATGCTACAAACTTTGATGTCAAACCTGCATAATGATTTGTAAAATCACCTACAGATTGATACTCATCCTTAATATGTTCCCAATGGTTTTTATAATAGTTAATGTAATCTTCAATCGAGTTTGTAAAATAATCATTTGGATGTGATGAGAATAAGTGAGGAAACATTTTGACCTTGATTTCACTTGGATTAGTTTGAATCTTAGTAACTATATTATTTTGAAGAAATAAAAGAAATCTCATCTCTTTTTTATGACCTGTATGTACATACTTATTATCATGAGATAAAGAAAACCATAGTGGGTTTGTAGCAGAGAAGTGAGTTCCTACATTCATTAGAAATTTTATTTTACTCATGTCTCTCCTTTATCAAATTCAATAAGTGATTTCGATACTTATCTTTGTCAATATTTAGAAATGGTATGTACTTCCTAATTTTCATACCAACAACCTTCCACACTGGATCTTTGAGTTGTCTATCATAATCTTTACAGTATCCAAAAAGTTTTTCATAAACACACATCTCCTCCGCACTTATATTACCTGCTAGATGTTCCTTGAGAATAGGTGGATGACCATTTGATGCATCAAAAAATTCATCGTAGGTATATTGATCTAAAAATTCTTCTGACTTTTGTTTGAAGTGATAGAATAAACTTTCATTCCTTTTTTGCCACTCTTTGTAAATGGTTTCACCAGACCTGATGATATTTCCTATCCATAATCCTTGTGGATCATCTGTGTTTACAAAATTTGCAAGGAAGAAATTCCTTATCTCAGGATCCTTATACTTTCTTGACATTTTTTCAAAAAAATATCTATCTTTTCTTTTATAGAAGGAATCTATTTTTGCTCTTGATTTCCCTCCATATTTTTGGTAGTCATACTTTTCCTTGGTAAAGTGATTTTTATACGCAAGGTACTCTTTGTAAGTGTCAAATGGTGTCAATGTAGGCAATGGATTTTTCCTCAAATAGAAAGAAACTTCGCTTTTGAAGTTCTCTTTAAGTAATTAAGATTCATAGCGTTACCCTTGAGTTTTTCTTTCATGGGTTTAGTAATAAGTTTAGATACAGATTCAATCTCAATACTATTTTGTTCACAGTAATGACAAATTGCCTCTATGTAATTCATACCATTATTATTCTGGACAAGGTTCTCAATGTCATTAGTGAACTTATCTTGGCATAGAAATTTATTTTTTAATACTGATCTCATCTCCGCTTTAGTTGCCATTGAGTTTATCCTCTACAAATTTGTTGATGTACTCTACAAGAAGTCTCATATACTTAAGTTTATCATACTCTTGATAAACTGTCACCTCTCCATTTTCACATGTCATGAGTATGACAAGTTTCTTTACAGGAATACCAGTCCTTTCATAAAACATACAGGCATATGCTGCTGCCTGTACAAAATAGTTTTGAATCCAATCCTTTGGTTTAGGTTTAGCTGCTGTTTTGAAATCTATTATTGACAACTCACCATCATACTCTGCAATACAATCTACCGTGCCTGCAACACCCAACTCGGTAGAATAGAGACTTTTTTCAAGAGCGTAAATGTTATTTATCTTTTCTAAAGATTCTTTTGCCTGCAAAAATAACATTTTTGAACCAGGTGTATCAGGATCTACGTCCTTGTTTAGTAAGTGACTTTCTATTAGAGTGTGTACTTTGGTGCCACGACTTGTGGATCTTTTAGTTATCCTATCTGCCTCTTCATTACCAACCCTCTTTCTCCAATCAACAAAAATTTGTTTATTGAAATGTGAGGTCACAGAGGTGATAGACACCATTGGTCTACCCTCCACTGTGTAGTATCTCACTCCATCAATAGTCTTCCTACTCAAAGAGGGAAGATCACATTCCACATGATTGAACATCACATACCTAACTCAATTTTACTTACAAGATAACTTTTAACAAGACCTGACCTTACGATGTCATTGATATTGAACTCAACCAAGTCAAATTCAGGCATGCGTTGAATGATTTTTTGAAAATCTAAGATGCCATTTTTTTCATTGGTCTTTACGAGATCCGTTTGTGCTGCGTCACCACAGAACATGATTTTGCAGTTCTCTCCGCACCTTGTCATTATACTATCTAACTCATGAAAATTCAAGTTTTGAGACTCATCTACGATGATAATTGAATCATCAAGTGTTGTTCCACGTATGAAAGAGGTTGACCAAAAGGTTACGCTCTCCTGTGTTTTTAGATTACCCCATAACATCTCAAATTCTTGATCAGTGGGTAACTCAAACATATATTTTACCATATTTTTATATGGTATTTGATATAAAAATGATTTATCCTCATGATCGCCAGGTAAAAACCCTATCTCCCTTGTTGATACAAGGGATCTTACCAATACTACTTTGGTGTATGGAGTTATGGGATCCAACACATCCCTCAGTGCGTTATACAAGGTTATAAAAGTTTTTCCCGTGCCTGCAGCACCATAAAGAAATAAGTTCTTACCCTCTTTATATGCTTCAAAAGCAAGTTTTTGATTCGTAGTTATAGGTTCAATAGGAACCATCATGTCTACATTATATGGTTTCTTTCGCTTCATTTGTTTAATTGTCATACCAGCACCAACGCTGGTAGCCATTTTCTTTTTTCTTGCTGGCATTAGAAGTGAGTAGTTTTCTGAGGTTTTACATTTGAGCCTGGTATTTGTGATACCTTAGACAGAACTTCATTCCATCCGCCATCAGTTCTTGAGTACACATCTCCTGTGCCACTCACCACTCCTCCTGATCCTTTTGACCAGTCTTTGTCCCAATCAGGGTTGTCTTTTCTCCACTCTTCATACTCTTTCATTGTCATAGACAATTCTTTTGTCTCACCTGTTTTTAGGTTTTTTATTGGGTATGTTGGCATGTGTTATTGCGAGTGATTTATTTATTGAGTCCTGAATAGCAGCACTAAAATGTAGTGGTTTAGCGGTACACATGTTGCATACCTTCTCTGGTATTCTACTATTAGCACAGAATTTTGTCAATTCATCATCATTACAATCAACAGGAACTCCATCCATAATATATTCTTGCCACTCATTAGAGTCCTTTTGTTCAGTCACGGTCAATAATTCTCTCAAAAATGCGGTATTTGGACATTTCCAAAGATAACCATTGTATAACTGAGAATTAGGACAGGAACAAACTTTGTAACTTTTACTGATATTATTATGATTATAGGGGTACACCTTACCGCCTCGTTTTTTTATTGAATCAAACCATCTATCCTTCCCTGTGTGGTGTTCGGTCACCAACACTTTAGGGTGATTAAATTTTTTTATTATGTCCACCACCTCTGGTAAATGCACACTCACTCTCAAGTATATTTGAGGATCATCTAATGCTCTTTTAATCCAAGATTCATTTTGTAACAGAAGTAAACCGTTAGTGTATAGATAGACAGCATTTTTTGTGTGTAATCTGCACTCATATAATATTTCCTCACATCTAGGGTTGAGTAAAGGTTCGCCACCTATAATAGATATCCTATCTATCTCCAATCTTGGTAAGATAATTCTTATATCTTTTAATAATGCATCGGTGTCCAACTTACTTGCAGCAGAGAAATAATTACTGAAGTGGTTGCAACCTTTGCATGACAAATTACAACCTATGGTGGTGCTTATGTCAAGAATGCTCAGCTTGGGCAAGATAAGCAGCTCCTATACTAGTGCCTCCATCAGTTGAGATGGGTTCAGCATAAATTTTTCGACCAAGTTTTTTCTTTAGCATGTAGTTGACAGTACAATTCAAGAAGCAACCACCAACAAGTATCAAGTTCTTTTCCGATAGATTTGCCAGCTCAAGTGCTCTTGTTTCCCACTTTTTTTGCACTCTATAACAATCACTAAGTCCATAAGATGCCTTTCCCATCACCTTTCCAGCGTCCATGTGATGCCAACCATGTCTAATACAACATAATTCAAACTCCTTGCCAATACCTACATCATCTTCATCAAAATATTTTTTATGTACTATATCCCATGATGGTAAATCAAATATGGTTTCTGTCTCTATTTTATCATTCTTAGAACCATTTGCATCCACCACAATAGCAACGGCACTATCAAAACCAGACCTATACCATGCACACGCAGCATGGCATTTATGATGTAGATGTCTGTAATCACAAACTCTAGCGTTAGGAAACATTTTTATCACCTTTCTCAACTCAATTACAGATTGTAATTCTTTTGAAGGTTTATCCCAGTAAGCGTCTGCTACTGCTATAACGTCTATATCACATGTTATGAGGTGTAATAGTGATTTAATTGAATTGCTGTATTTTTTTCTATTAATTCTCTCTGATTCAACATACAAATCTATCACACCATTTTTCATGATGCAGATGGATGCGTTGTTAGATAAGTTTACTCCTAATATATTCATAAAAACTTAAGGGTCAAAAAATTTCCCGAATTTTTTTTCCCAAATATTTGAAAATAAAAAGTCATTTTCCCCTGAGTTTACCGATCTCTGGGAAGTAAATGTAATCAATGTCGCTACCCTCTAGTGTTCTGATAGCATCCTCTGGTGTCTCAACCATAGGTTCACCTGCTAGATTAAACGATGTGTTTAATAGTATAGGAATTGATGTGAGTTTTTCAAACTCTACTATCAAATCATAGAAGTGTTGGTTCTGTTCTCTTGTAACAGTTTGTACTCTACATGTGTTATCAACATGATTTATCGCAGGTATATTGTCCACCCACTCTTCTCTCACGTCAACAGCAAAGGTCATGTAAGGTGACTCATCCAACCCTGCCATGTCAAAATATTTATCTGCATGTTCCTTTAAAACTGTGCCTGCAAAGGGTCTGAACCCTTCTCTATGCTTGATAGTATTGATCTTATCTCTACCTGCTGGATCTCTTGGATCATAAAGTATAGAACGATTACCTAATGCTCTAGGTCCTGCCTCTGATCTACCTTGAAAAATTGCTATGACCTTTCGATGCTCCATTGAATAAAATTTACCTGAGTCAATGTCTACATCTCTCTCACCGAAAGCTAACAAAGATGCTACTTGTCTAGGATTGATAGTGTCACCATCAATATCAGACAAATCATATTCAGGTCCTAGGTAAATTGTTTTCATAACCAACAAGGTTTTCTAGAAGGGTCACGTAGATAGTTATTAGAGACCCAAGGTTTAGATGCAATATATCTTTTGTAGGCAGTGAAGATGTCAATAGTTTTATCATGCTTGAACTGATCAGGACCTGCAAAAGTAAATGTTGATGGTGTTTTATAGTAACCATAAGGTATTATACTTTGTGCTTCCTCGATAGTTTTTTGACAACTATGCACCTTATTATATCTATGTGTATATTCTTGACACAATCCTATACCATGAGCAACTAACCACCATGTATTGATGAGAGATTGATTTGCCCAAACTGTACAAGGATGATTACGAAATGCACCTTTCTCTGTCTTGTATGGTTCGCCATTGATTCGATGTAACTGACCATAACTATGTCCCCACTTATCAGAGCAAACAATAGATAGCATCTGACAAGTCTCTAATGGCATCTTGACGACATGTTTGTCAGGTAGTACCTGAGCAGAGACATAGGGTGAAGGATCGGTGACAAATATATTCATTCATTTGATCTCCATTGTTTTCTCATGCTAACATATGTCTCATTTTTTGCAACTAAATCCCTAACTTTCTTAAATATTTGTGCGGACTTAGCATACTTATTTGTAGCATGATCTGGATCTTGGGGTCTTACTTTTCCTTCGGCATCATATTTCTTGCCTGTCTTATGATTGGCATATCTCCTTGACCTCGTAAAACCCATCTCTAAAAACTTACGACACATATCCATACCAATAAAATCTTTTTTATCTTGGTAGTCTTTATACATACCGTAGATATGATTGGAAGATTTTACTGCAAGTTCTGGAGTCTTGAATCTCCAATAAGGGCATATATCGTGAGTATAAGGGCGAACCAATAGCACTCCTTGTTCTCCCCTTCCAATGCGATAAAGTTTGCGATTTTCTTCAAGTGAAAAGTCAATCCTACTATAATCGAGGTCATAATTAAATTCCTTCATAGTTTTTTGTATCAGATGTATCTTGGAGTGAAGTTTACCTTGTCCTTAAATTGTAATGCGGGATCTGATCTTATAGGATCGTGATCCTTTTCACTCGGAAGTTTTCCTGTTGCCAGATAATCAACAACATCTCTACAACCTAAAAGGTATGCTATTGTTTCTTTATTTTCTGGACTTTCTTCTTCCAATCTCTTGGTAAGTTCTTTCATAAGTGCCTCTAAATTTTCAGTAGGTTTCTTATGTAAATCAATATTATACTTATTACCATCAACGGTAAACCTAAACTCTGTTTGTGTCATAATACAGTTATAATTCTACTAGATCTATCGCAAATCCATTTTCTGACTTCTTGTGATTTAAATCTACGATGTAAATATTCTACTGCCTTTCTTGGTTCTGCAGCATCACCACAACAAAAAATGTCACACTTTGCAATACTATTTTCAGGCCATGTATGTATGCTTATATGACTCTCTTCAAGCAAAGCATAACCTGTAACACCTTGTGGGTCAAACTTATTTGTATCAATTCTTATGTAAGGTGATTTAGCAATTACCGATGCATTTATAAGACTATCCTTTATAAATTCCTCCTCATTAAGAAGGTCATAGGGGCAATCTATAAGGTCAAATAAGATGTGTATCATAATGATGTAGTAAAGCAGATCCTATTGCGGTGCCACCATCGTACGCAATTGGATCGACGTATAAATTTATGTCTAACTCTTTTATTATACTTTGATTTGCTGCACAATTCAAGAAAAATCCACCACTCAAGACAACATTACTCTTTCCACTCAATTCTATTGCTTTTCTCACCATAAAAATTGCATGTTTTTCTGCCGATTTCTGTAATCTATACGCTAAGTCCTCCCATCTAAGCTCAGCACCTGTGTATTTTGTTGTGTTGCCATCTGGTTTGAACATAGTGCTACACAAACTATGATCATACTCTTCATTAAATATGTCAGCAGGGACTGCGGAATGACCGTAGGCAGATAGACCCATGGTTTTACCTGCCTCTATCTCTTCAAAACCACAATAACGTGAAACATTTCTAAACGCCTCACCAACACTGACCCTATTACTGTAAAGATTACCTTTATACCAATATGGTTCATCCATTAAGTCTGTCTCATCCTCACTCCAAAAGGTAGAGTAATGTTTGAATAAGGGTGTAAACTTACCAGAATAATCATAGATGCTTTCTATCTCTGCATACTTAAGAGAAACACCTACATCACCAAACCCTGATACTCTTGACACACTATCATCTGTGTAGTAGGATCCCTTACCATCCATCACTACACACACTGCATCATCGAATCCAGAATTATAAAATGCATTTGCAGCATGGCACTCATGATGCCTTTGTCTATAATCTATAATAGATAAACACCCTTTTGACTTTGCAATTTTACAGATTTCGTTTTTTGCTTTAGTTCTTTCAAGGTATCTTTTTTTATTATTTCTTGTAAAACTATCACATATGGCAAGAGCATCAATGCTAGAATCAATATACTTATTGGTAAGAGTTTTCGCACTGACATCTCTTTTAGATCTTGTGACACGTTCCTCCTCTAAGTAAAATTCTATCTCACCATCATTTAATATAACAAGCGAACCATTTTTTGCAAGATTTATTCCTGCGATTCTTTTTCCCATTCCAATGCCTCACTAACAGCAGGAAACTGCTCAACAAATACATCCTTAACTGCTTTAGCAATCATCATGTGCTCTTTCTGAGTGCCATGTGCAGATCTTAAATTTATATAGTGTATCCAAGAACGACATGATCCTGTCATATAAATTTTAGTTGGCGTACAAAGTGGTAACACCATTCTAGCACACTCTTTTGCAACACCACACTCAAGCATCTGATTATATAATGCAGAGGAAGAACTGAATAAAGTTTTCATTTGCTTATTCAATTTATCTACAATCTCAGGATCTAAATCATCAATAGAGTTCTGTCGATTTTTTGTATCTTGTCTTCTCAATTCTGGTAATGCAACTGCCTCAAGCAATTTAGTGTCAGCATACCTTTGACTAAATTCTTGAAAAGTAAATGATCTGTGTCGTAATATTTGTGCTGCGATTGCACGGGTGGTCTCAATTTCTACCGTCATGGTAGATTGCTCAAACACAGACCAATGGTTGTGCTTAATGCAATACTTTAATAGTCCAGCATATTTTTCGTTCTCTTGATTAGAAGGATTAGATACTCTGGCAATGTATGCCATCGTCTGTTCAGCGTCAGGAGTGATGCTTACTAATTTTACTGTCATGTTTTTTGAATTAAAAACTTCTTGATGTCGTCATATTCTAGCACATAAAATTTTGATTTATTTTTATGTTGTGCTAACATTTTTTCTAATCGATGCTTGCCATCAAGTAGTCTATATTTTTTATTGAATGGATTAGGTGTATCTATGCACAAAATAGGAGGGTAATTTATGTTACAATTATGATACCTTACTCCATAACAACAAATACATTTATCTCTTCTCTGCTCCATAGGTAAATGCATACCCTTCCATGCAATATCATCAAACAATACGTCTTGCAACCTATCATCTGTCAATAGGTGTTCTATATGTTTTAGTTTCAATACCTGCTCATGTTCTGATAACCTCCAGTCACCGTAGGCACTGACGATACATCCATGAACTCCACGTAGATTATGCATCAGAGTTCCTCATCAAATTCAATTGGTTCAATATCATCATATCTATATGATTTTTCGTCTGAAAATACCTCTGCTTTCAACGCACCGAGTAGTATCTCAAGATCATTTACAATAATTTTTAGTTTATCTCTGTCCATAAAAAATAATGTAGGGGAGGTTGGATTTCTGTATACCAACAAAGAACGGGCATTACTACAGAGTAAAAAACGTTCTTGCCTGAGACCCGACTGGTAAGTCGATTCACCGAACGGTGCAGCACCACCTGTGTCTCATCACCTTATCCAGCGTTTGCCAGAAAGATTATTCAGTCACTCCCACGTAACCGTCGTTACTCATTTATTATAGCACATGCAAATATATTGTCAAGCTTTATATTCAATTGGTTCTCCCCAGTGCAGTGGCAAACTTCCAAAAGTTTCCTTCCACTTTTCATAAACAAAATTATATTTTTTTCTGTAGTACCAATATATGTCTGGGGTAAGTTTTAGTAAGTCTTGTGCATACGCTTGACAGGGAACATCTTTGTCAAACTTTACAAAGTGACCTTTGTCTGGTGCATACAGGTTTTTCCACAAGTCTGATTTTTTGATGGGGTGTTCTAAAAATTCAGATAAAACCGTCACACCGTCTCCTTCCCATAATTCCTCCATGACAATGCAATAGAAATTATCCTTAAATAATTTACGAATCGTGTTTATATCATACACATAGTCATCCATGCGTAATGAAAGAGGTAATATATGTCCCTCATTTTTATGAATATTTGCATCCTGTATCTTTTGAAATCTATAAAGATAATTTGCGAAAGCACGACGTATAGGATCTCTAGCGATGCATAGAACCTTGACATCAAATTCGGATTTGAGTGTCTTTGTATATCGCTTAATTGATTCAATTTTATTTTTAAGAGGTTTAGTTTCTTTTTTTCTATAATCATCTAGTCTTACACAACGACCCATGTAAGCATCACCTACAGACTTGTAACCTTTGGTAATAACATGATCATGAAGTGCATGAAAAAAATCCATGTACTTTGAGATTGATGGATTACCAGTGACAAGTTTAGCAAGGTGATTATTGGAGAAATCATCAAGAGGTTCAAGATCAACTCTAAGATTCATTCTATGGGTTGATGGTTGATAAGATTTGTAGTTTTCCCAAGTGCCTTGAGAGTGCTTTTTATAAATTTTATCAGCATTATTATAAGACGCATTTGTATAAATCAACTCATTATTTTTCCATTTAGGTCTTGATAGGATCTTAAAAATTTTGGTGTAACCAAAGTGAGCGTACTTAAGGTTACGCTGAAGAGTGTAAATAAGAGGAGAGGTTGCAGAGTGACCCCAACCACAAAATAATAACATTTTTGGTTTCATGTTAGTGAGACCTATCAGTATAATTGTTCGTTATTGGCATGCTTATCACAGTTCATCAACTCTTTATTATGATAATTTATATGCAGTAACTCAACAAGAATAAAAAACCCCACTAACATGATGTTACATATTGTTAGGGGGTGAGTAATAATTTTAATCATTAGAAGTAAAAAAGGAGGTGCATGACACCTCCTATGAATCAACTACAAGGACTTGCCTTGCTCTTGACTTTGATGCCACGATACATTAGATCATGACGTTGACGCTTTACATTCTCTTCAAGAATTTTTGCGTTGTACTCTTCAGTGTCATACTCGACACCACGATAAGTGACT
>CEUU01007950.1_pt1 | contig 91199 bp, 86 predicted proteins | sample 531321 | NCBI WGS metagenome assembly CEUU01 (sample SAMEA2622658, study PRJEB7988) | marine metagenome | isolation source: saline water (ENVO:00002010), including
GGCGACTCCAGGAGTCAATGAGGTTGGAGGGAGCATAGACCGACTGCCTGGGCAGGACCTCGATGCACGGAGCCCTGGACGGACCGGGGAGGGAGCTTGTTACAGGGGCGTATTCGGAATAGGGGTTGCGAAGAAGAGCTTGGGATCCACGCTGTGCACGATGAAACAGCATTCCCACCGGGGCATTCTCCTGCTCATGGAGCAATACGGAACCCTCGCTGGAGATCTCGAGGAAATGCCAACCAGGTTCCCCGACTTGAGCGGCGACTGGTACTTCTACCCATCCCTCGAACCCCTTTTCTAAGCTTAATTCCGCCCGATCAAGGCAGGGCCCGGGACAGGTGGCCGCAAGGGATGGGGATGCATACAAACCGCACCGCAAAATGCTGTCGGATTTCGCCTCAAGGTAGACCTTGATCCCCTGAATTTGCGAAGTGCTTACGGGAAACTGGATCAGTCCCGAGGAAAGGGCGGTCTTCAAGCCTTGTCCCGGCTCGTAGGGGGAAAAACGGTCGAGGGTTGAGGACGCCGTTACGGTTGCATCGGCCAGGAGATTCTCCGTATCGTGGTAGGGTTCGGTACCCGTTGCGTGGTTGGTTCGGTACAGTAGCTTTCTGAGCTCGTCGACGTAACCGCTCTTGGCTAGGGTCCGGGGAAGCCTCTTCTTTTTTATGCAAAGGGCCGAGGAAAGGCCTGCCGCCGCTCCCATCTGGGCCGAGGTCGGAGGATGCCGCAGGCTTACCGAAGCTCGACTGGTGCAAGAAGCATGACCGCCGGCAAGGAAAAGGTTCTTCACTTTTTGGGAATACAGGCAACGCAGAGGAATCTCGAAAGGATGGGGGAGGGCGACCTTGCCCCGCACCGAGGACAGGAGGGCGTCGCCCAAGTCCATTGGTGACCTGCCCACGGCGACAGAATCCGAATAGGTCCTGCCTTTTTCCATGTCCGCAGGGTCCAAGATAAAGTCGCCCCGGGCCCGAAAATTATCCTGTCTCAAAGCCATGGTCGAAAAATCCTCCACCATGAGGCTGGCGGCCCGTGCAGCAAGGGGAGAGCGGTTCTTTAGGAAATCCCAGGCCGACCAGACGATTTCCTCGGAAGAGGGGCTCCGGCCTTGAAAACCGGGGCTGACCCACTCCAAGTTATGATCACCAAGGAGGCGCTCGTCCAAGGACTCGAGAAGATCGATCCGGGCCGAGAGATGATTATCCTCCCAGCGCAGGCGGACCCAGTCCGGGACTTGGAAGGTCACTTCCTCCCCGCAATCGGCAATCCTCATGCAGGTTGCGAGGCGGAGTTCAGGAACGCCATCCCCAGCATACTCCGTCAAGTTGGTCCCTCGTTCCCCGGGAGCATTGGCTAACTGAGCAATGGCTCCGACACCCGTACAGTCGATGAAATATCTGGCCTTGAAGTGGATGCGGTAGCCTTTCCTCTCCGAAACGGAGGAAAGGGCTTCGATTTTATCGCCCTTCGGGGAGAGCACGGCTTCGGAGATTTGACTACCGAGGAAAAGCTCCAGTCTTTCCTGCCGAGCCACCCAGTTGAGGATGGCCCTGTTCTGGCCCACATAGGTGCCCTCATTGTTTTCGGCCAGAAGATTCATCAGGAGTTCGTCGAGAAGACCTGACTCCCTTTGATAAGCGAAGCTGCTACCACCCTGGTGATCAAAGGGGAAACGGGTCTCGGACCCAATCCTTCCACCCAGAAAGTGATTCGACTCGACAAGTTTTACAATAGCCCCGGATCGAGCGGCGGCGACGGCTGCGCAAAGCCCCGCCAATCCTCCACCTACGACCACTACTTCGGCTCTCTCGGAGACCGTTTTCACGAGCCTGAAATCTCCCAGAAGCTCACCGTGACCAATACGGAAGGCAAAATAGCCCTAAGACCTTCTAATAGCATGAATTAAGTTTTATTAATACTGGTTGCCCAGCCTCTTTGAGGTTGTCAGAATATGATATGAAAAATAGAAATAAGTTAGTGGTTTCATTACTGTTGTTCGTTAGCTATGCACAATCGCCTTTGCCCAAATTGGTGGTTGATCCGAAGGCTCTAGGAGAGAGTTTCCTCTAGAGTATTACAAGATCAACCTCCTCCAACTTTTTTCGATTAAGCTCGATCCCATCTCATGCGCAATCTTTTTCCTCGCTGGGCAAACACCATTCCCGTCAAGCTCATCATGGCTTTGGGATTGACGGGCGGGGCGGTGATTGCCGGCATCACCTACTATGCCACACCAAAGTATACACGCGTCGGTTATCAGCCCACCCAACCGGTTGCTTACAACCATGAGTTCCATGCAGGCCAGCTCGGACTCGACTGTAGATATTGCCACACATCGGTCGACAAGTCGGCTCATGCCGGCATACCCTCGGCCAATGTCTGTATGTCCTGCCATAAGAACATCAAGGCAGACTCACCGTTGCTCGAACCCGTACGCCTGTCTTATTTCGGAGAGGACACAAACAAGGATGGTCAACTCTCCGAGGACGAAGACCTGAATGGCGATGGAATTCTAAATGCCGGAGCTCCCGTACCTTGGGTTCGAATCCACAAGACACCTGACTATGTTTATTTCAATCATGCCATTCACGTAAACAGAGGCGTCAGTTGCGTTGAGTGCCATGGTCGCATCGACCAGATGGTCGAAGTTCATCACGACAAGCCCCTCAGCATGTCTTTCTGCCTTGAGTGTCACCGTAAACCTGAGGATGCCCTCCGCCCCATGGGTGAAGTCACTAATTTGGCCTGGGTAGCCAACCATTCTCTCCAGAGACCCGACCCAAAGGCTGAAGACCTCGACCGCATCCACGCGGAGGCCATCGGCCTGGCCATCAAGGATAAATGGAACGTCAACGCCGGCGTCAGCTGCACCACTTGTCACCGATGATCAGGAAAAACCCAGAACAAGACCCGGAGGAGTCCGTCGAGACAGGGATGAAATACTGGAAAAGCCTCGACGATCTCGCCGACACGCCCGGTTTTCGTGAGTGGATTCAAGACGAATTTCCTCAAGGCGCCAGTCTCCTTCAGGGTTTCGAGAGAAGAGGTTTCATGAAGGTCATGGCTGCGTCTTTTGGCTTGGCCGGTCTAGGCATGACCGGTTGCCGCCGGCCCGAGCAGGCCATTCTGCCCTACGGCAAGAGCCCGGAGGAACTGATCCCCGGGGTGCCCAATTTCTACGCCACGTCCATGCCTTGCCCTCACGGAAATATTCCTTTGGTCGTGGAAAGCCATTCTGGGCGCCCGACCAAGATCGAGGGGAACCCCAGTTACCTTCCCTACGGTGGAAGCACGGACGTCTATGCCCAAGCGAGCGTTCTCGACCTCTACGATCCGGATCGCGCCAGAGGCAGCTTTACGAAAAACGAGAGCAAAGACGGCCCCGTCACTTGGTCCTCGGCCGGCACTAAATCCCTAGTCAACGTGGTAGCTAACTGGGCTGAGGAAGGCAAACTTGCCGTGTTGGCCGACCATTCCTTCTCCTTGGCCAGACTCAAGCTCAGCGGCGAACTGAAGGCCAAGGGCATACAATGGTTCGAACACGAGGCCATAGACCTAAGGCGTCCGGAGAGGCTTCTCGCTAAGGGTCTCGGACTCGAGTCGGGTGGATTGAGGGCACTTCCGGATCTGGGCAAGGCCCATCGTGCGATTGCCCTTGATTGTGACTTTCTCGGGTCCCGCGAACCCTACGCCCTCGCGAATACCCGTTCCTTCATGGGCGGTCGGAAAGTATCCAGCCCATCAGACGCCAAGAAGATGAACCGTCTTTACTCGGTGGAGGCCGACATGACCCTTACCGGAGGCGTCGCCGACCACCGCCTCCGAGTAGATCCCTCCCAGCTCGCTTCTTTAGCTTTCCTCCTTGCGTCCGAGGTCCTGTCCGCCCGAAAAGGCGACAAGACTCTAATCAAGCGCCTCAAGGAGCTCGGCAATTCAGCCGAGGGACATCGGGGCTGGATAGAACCTTGCGTAACGGACCTTTGCTCCAAGCCAAGCCAATCGGTCGCCTTGGCCGGCAGTCATCTTCCCGAAGAGGTCCAAGTTGCGGTCTTCCTCATCAACCAAGCACTCGGCGCTATTGGCAAGACCATTCATTACCTACCCACTGACGATTCTCCCGGTGGCATTTCCGAGCTTCTTGCAAAGATCGAGGATGGAGACGTCGAACATCTCGTCGTATTGGGTGGAAACCCGGTCTTCCTCACTGCCTCCTTCGTCGATTGGAAAGACTTGCGGAAAAGTGAGAAACTCAAGAACGTGGCGCGCATGGGCTACTCTATCGACGAATCCTCCGAATTTTCCGATCTCCACATAGGTCAATCCCACTACCTGGAGAGTTGGGACTTGGCGGGAACTTGGGATCAGCGGGCAACCGTCCCAGTTCAGCCTCTCATCGCCCCCCTCTTCGATACCATTTCCGACGTCGAATTGATCCTCGCACTTGTGGGCTCGGACCAAACTCCATACGACCTAGTCAAGGCCATTCACGCAGACCTTGACCAACCCAAGTCCTTCGACGATTTTCTCCGTTTGGGCGTACATCCTGAAAAACCCATTTTCCAGACGAAAGTAATCGAGCTCGCCGGCTACTTTAACGATCTCGCACCAATGACTTCCAAAACGGGGCCGGGTAGCCTGGATATCCTGCTCATCCCCGATTTCCACGCTTGGGACGGCAGGTACGTCAACAACGGCTGGATGCAGGAATGTCCAAATCCCATGACCAAACTCACTTGGGACAACGCCATCCTCATTAGTCCCAAACTGGGCAAGTCGCTCCAGTCCCAATACCCTGGTCTCGGCCTCATTCCCGAGCCTACCATGCTTAACAAGCAGGGCCAGATCGCTCCCGACAACGCCAACTTCGGCGACGGTAGACAGAAAGCTCCCATCGCCCGCATTGGATTTGGCGACAAGAGCATAGAGGGGCCCCTCTACGTCCAGCCCGGCCTTGCCGACCACACCGTGGTCACCACTCTCGGAATGGGACGGCGCAAGACCGGGCGGGTAGGGGAAGGTACTGGCCATGACGCATCCTCCGTTCTCGACGCATCAGGAAACCGGCTTATTTCTGGCGCCAAGATCGGCAAAGCGGGTGAAAATTGGACCTTCAAGAACCTCGCAAACGTACAAGAGCATTGGTCCATGGAAGGTCGGGCCATCGTTCGTGAAGCGAACGTCGACTATTACGCCAAGAAAGAGGATTTTGCCCAGCACATGGGAGCCGAGTCTCATTCTCCACCAATGTGGGGCAAAGAACAGGACAAGGGTCTCAAATTCAAGTCGCAGACCACTCCTAGGGGTAACTCCTCTTACGAGCACCCCGACCACAACTACGAAAAATCCGAAACTCCGGGGCGTCATCAATGGGGCATGGCCATAGATCTCACCCAGTGCACGGGGTGCAGCGCCTGCGTAGTGGCCTGCCAAAGCGAGAACAACATTCCCATTGTAGGCAAGGATCAGGTCATGAGGGGAAGAGAAATGCACTGGGTGCGACTCGACCGCTACTACAGCTCAGCTGAGAGAGAAGGGGACGAGATCCCATCCGACGTACAGGTTTCCTTCCAGAGTGTTTCATGTATGCACTGTGAAACCGCTCCCTGTGAGAGCGTATGCCCAGTCAACGCCACCGTACATGACGAGGAAGGTCTCAATGCCATGGCCTACAACCGTTGCGTAGGAACCAGATACTGCGCCAACAACTGCCCTTACAAGGTCAGGCGGTTCAACTTCTTCGACTGGAACAAGCGTCAGACGGACGAGCTCTACAAGGGGCCTCTTGGAGAAAAAAACGATGAGCTTTCCGCCATGGGCAAGAATCCGGACGTCACAGTCCGCATGCGCGGCGTGATGGAGAAGTGTACATACTGCGTGCAGCGCATACAGGAAGCAAAGATTCAAGTAAAGGTGAACGCTCAGCGGGCAGCCCGTCTGTCCGGGGGAAAAGATGGTGCCGACATGGAGATAGATGACGCTGACCTAAAGGTGCCAGATGGAACAATCCGTCCAGCCTGCTCGCAGGTATGTCCTTCCGACGGGGTGGCGTTCGGCGACCTCTCGGACCCTGAAAGCCGGGTCAGCAAGCTGAAGAACGACCCAAGGAACTATTCCGTACTGGGATACCTCAATACCCGTCCCCGCACGACCTACTTAGCCAAGATTCGCAACCCCAACAAATACATGCCCGACTTCGCCAAGAAACCCCATTCCTATCGCGAGTACCACGACAAGGCCTATCCCTCCCAACACGAGAAAGGCCATGGGAACGACCATGGGAAAAATAAAACCGAAAATGGGGCCAAGATGCAAGAGTCCCGCTAGTTGATGAGTGCGTCAACCCAGACTGAAACGGAAACTCCGGCCATCCTCAAGAAGGTTGACCCTGCCCCCTGGGAGGAACCACCCCTCGTCCTAAACAATAGAAGTTTCGGTTGGGTCACTGAAAAGATTTGCAACGTCGTGGAAAGTAAAACACCCGCTTGGTGGTGGTGGTGTTTCATAACCGCTTTGTTTGTCGCCAGCTTCACGGGTATGGGATTGGTTTATTTGGTTTCAACTGGTGTCGGGGTGTGGGGCAACAACAATCCCGTCAACTGGGGGTGGGCTATCGTCAACTTCGTTTTTTGGATCGGCATCGGACATGCCGGAACCCTCATCTCGGCTGTTTTGTGCCTGCTTAAACAAAAATGGAGAACATCGATCAACCGGGCGTCAGAGGCCATGACGGTGTTCGCCGTTCTTTGCGCAGGAATCTTTCCCCTCTTTCACGTAGGCAGAGTCTGGTTCGCTTGGTGGCTTTTCCCTCTGCCCAACGCCAATGCGATTTGGCCTCAGTTCAGGAGCCCTCTTGAATGGGATGTCTTCGCAGTTTCGACTTATGCTACGGTTTCAATCCTATTCTGGTATATGGGAATGATTCCCGACTTGGCTGTGATCCGAGACCGGGCCAAGCAAAGGTGGCGCAAAATTTTCTACGGCATCCTCTCCATGGGTTGGAGGCATGCCAACAATCATTGGCGCAACTTCGAGATGGCCTATCTCATTCTTGCCGGATTATCCACCCCGCTTGTCCTCTCAGTTCACACAATCGTTTCCTTCGACTTCGCCGTGGCCAACCTTCCCGGTTGGCATACTACCATCTTTCCACCGTACTTTGTTGCTGGCGCCATTTTCTCAGGATTCGGGATGGTGCTTACCCTCCTTCTTCCTCTTCGGTCCGTCTTCGGACTGCACGACCTGATCACACAGAAGCACATAGACAATATGTGCAAAATCATCATCGCTACCGGCAGTCTGGTCGGCTACGCCTATTCGATGGAATTCTTCATTGCTTGGTATGGGGCCAACTCCTATGAGGGATTCGCCTTTATCAACCGGGCTTTTGGTAACTATTGGTGGTCCTACTGGATCATGATCTCCTGCAACGTGATCAGCCCCCAACTTTTCTGGTTCCGCAAAATCCGGGAAAACACGCCTTTGGTTTGGATCATATCGATTTTCGTTAACATCGGAATGTGGTTCGAGAGGTTCGTCATCGCCAATACCACGCTGTCCAGAGACTTCCTTCCGTCCAGCTGGGGTTATTATTCCCCTTCTATCGTGGATATTTTCACCTTTGCGGGGACCTTCGGATTCTTCTCGGTTCTATTTCTTCTTTTCCTTCGTTTCCTCCCACTCATGCCCATGGCCGAGGTAAAGATGGTTATGCCACAAGCCGACCCCCATGGAGGAAAGCATTAATCGCTCTCGTCATGACTAAGGTTATGGACATCAAGTACGGGCTCTCAGCGACCTTCAACTCGGCAAAGGATCTCTTTGAGGCAGCCGGCAAGGTGAGGGAGGAAGGATTTACGAACTGGGAATGCTATACCCCGATGCCCGTTCACGGGCTGGATGGCCAGATGGGACTGCCTCGCTCCAAAGTTCCCTGTTTTACCCTTGCCGGAGGAATTACCGGTTTCTGCACCGGGATGCTTATTGTTTGGTACATGAATGCATTCGACTACCCTTTGATCGTCGGAGGAAAACCTTACTTCAGTCCGATCTATCCCTTTCCCGTGTTTTATGAGCTGACCATCCTCTTTTCAGCTTTTGGCACGCTCTTCGGGATGTTTTTCCTCAACGGGCTCCCCAGGCACAACCACCCCGTTATGGAGCATCCTAAATTCGGAAAATGCGGGGACGATAAATACTTCATCGTCATCGAGGTCGAGGACCCAAAATTCGACGACGACGAAACACAGGAATTTCTCAAAGGAGTAGGAGGTAAATCCATAATCATGATTCGGGAACCGATCGACTAGCTGAATGAGATACTTCGTTCCAGTATTTTTCGTCGTGGTGGCAACAGTCGTTTCCATCCTTGGTTTCCGAGGTAGCACTTCCAAGAATACCCCGATCGAGATTTTCCCAGACATGGACCGACAGGCTAAATACAAACCTCAGGTCGCTAATGATTTCTACGCTGACAACCGAGCCGACAGGCTTCCTGTGCAGGGTACCGCTCTGCGTGGTAATGGTCTTGAGCTAGACAATGTTTTCTCCCGCGAACCGAACTTCGGCAGTACGGCCTTCCGAACCGGCAAGACCGACGAGGGGGAATGGGTATCCATCATCCCAGATGAAACCGGCATAGACATGAGCCTCATGAGGCTTGGCCGTGAAGGTTACGACATACACTGCGCCGTGTGCCACGGCAAATACGGGAATGGACGCGGCGTAACCGCTCAGTTCGGCCTAGCCCCACGAAACCTTTCCGATCCATCCCAGTCCGGAACATATCTCGAGACAGCAGCCCCTTGGACTGATGGACAGATTTACCATGCTATCTCCTACGGATCAGCTTCCCAGATCATGCTCGGCCTTAAGGACAAGCTAAGCCCAAGAGAGAGATGGGCTATCGTTCTCTACCTCAGAGCACTGCAGGACTATGTTGGGACCGCGACCGCCTCAACCACGAAGGATAAGGACTCATGAGCGCACAAGATTCAAGCACTTCGGACGACAATTTCGACCTTTCGACCAAGTTGCTTGGCGGAGCCATCCTCGGCTTAGGTACAGGTTTGGCCGGCTTGTTTTTTGGTTTGAAATCGGATGACAAGTCTCCTTTTCTGGGCTGGCTATTGGGCTCGGCTTTCTGGCTTAGCGTGGCCATCGGCATGCTCATGCTGATCATGATCTTTCGCGTATTCAATTCCGAGTGGACTCCAATTGTAAGAAGACAGCTCGAGCATGGTATGGCTGCGTTTCCCTGGTTGGCCCTCTGTTTCGCCCCACTCGTTGCCATCGCTGTTTTCGGCGGGGAAAATTCGGGGATTCTCTGGTCATGGGTCAACCCTGAAACCAGTACCATCGAGGTCACCAAGGAAATCAAAGTCGAAGAAGACGTCCTCCATCAGAAGAAAGCAAGCTACCTCAACCTTTGGTTTTTTGTAGTCCGCATGATTGTCTATTTCGGAATTTTTTGCGGCTTGGGTCACTGGATGCGTAAAGTTTCCTTCTCCCAAGACCGCGACGGGGATCCGAAGTGGACGCACTTGGGAATGAAACTTTCCGCTGCAGGTATTCCCGCAGCAGCTTTAGCTCTGACTTTCGGAGCTTTCGATATGTTCATGAGCCTCGAGTATCAGTGGTTTTCGACCATGTACGGCGTATGGTTCTTCGCCGGTTCCATCCGGGCGGCCCTTGCCGTAACCATCATCTGTTGCCTCTACCTCTCGACAAGCGGTTCCTTGAAAGGGCTCTACAAGCAGGCTCACCAATATGACCTCGCCTGTCTTTCGCTAGCCTTTACCGTATTCTGGGCTTACATAAGCTTTTCCCAGTATTTCCTTATTTACAGTGCCAACATTCCCGAAGAGACCTTCTGGTACACCATCCGCGAAATCGATCCCAACACGGGGGAGCGTTCTGGCTGGTTTTGGGTCAGCATGGGCCTCATTTTCGGGCACTTTTTCTTTCCTTTCCTCTACCTCCTTTTTTACCGTAACAAGATCGTTGGCCCACGCCTTTTGTTTATTGTTTGCTGGATTTTGGTCTTCCATCTGCTTGACCTCTACTGGAATATCATCCCTGGACGCGAGATAGTCCCCGGTCTTATCGTAGGTTTTGAGGCCCGCCCGGTTTTAGGCAGTCATCTGCTTTGGGGATTGGCTTCTCTCGTCGGGGTGGGTTGCCTCTGCGTCTGGTCCGTTCTCAGGAGCTTTCAATCCGCCGATGCAGACGATATTCCCGTCCGCGATCCTCGAATACTGGAATCACTTCATCATCATGAGTGACCCCAAGCTCCAGCGAGCAGACGGATGCGGGATCCTTATGACCCTCATTGTCGCGGCCATACTCATTTCCGCCTTCTATTTCTTCCAAAAGGCCTTCGAACCTGATTTACCCGAGGACATCTCGATCGATATCAACGACCAGAGACTTAAAAAAATAAAGGTCTACCAAGGAGAAGACGATAAGTTCTCTTCAAGAATCGACTTTTTTCATTCCGAACGAAATTCTTCTATTGATTCAGCCATGCAGGGCGTCGTCGAGCGCTATAAAGCTGCTTCCCAAATCCATTCCTCCAACCAGAAGTGAAAGAATCACCCGAACAAGTCATCGATCGGTCCGCCAAGCTGGTAGTCTCCTTTTTCGTGGCCTCAGCGGGACTCTGGCTCCTAGCGGCCGCCCTGCTCGCCTACATTGTTGCGGCCAAACTTACGGATCCCTTCTTTCTCTCAGGAATAGAATATTTGACCTACGGCAAGGTCAAGATTGCCCAAGCTAATGCCTTCGTCTACGGATGGGGTGGAAATTCCATTTTCGCCGCCACCCTCTGGATTATTGCTCGCCTCTCTCAGGCCGAGGTGCGGGGACGAATATTCCTTCTTTTCGCAGGAACCCTCTGGAACCTTGGTATCACGGCCGGACTGCTTGGAATCCTCGATGGAAAGATGAATGCCCACGAGTTACTCGAGATGCCAACCGAAGTCTGGCCGGTTCTCTTCATCGGCTACTCCATCATAGCCTTTCTAGCCTTGGTTATTCACCGTTCCCGTGAGCATTCGAGCACCATTGCCCCTCAATGGTTCATCCTTTCCTCCCTCCTCTGGTTTCCCGCTCTTTTCCTGATCGCCTGGAACGGCCTGGAACTCAACCCTGCTCGCGGGACACTCCAAACAGTCCTTTCCATGTGGTTTGGTCAGAGCCTCATCTGGCTTTGGCTTACCCCTATGGCCTTGGGAGCCGCCTATTACGTGATTCCAGCCATCATGGGCATTGTAATAGACAAATACTACCTCGCCATATTCGGGTTCTGGTGCATTGCCGCCTTGGCCCCTTGGTCTGTCCTCAATCACCTAGTGGGGGGACCCGTACCCATGTGGATTCCAGCTGTCGGTACGGTCATGAGCATTGCCATGATCTTCCCTATAGCGGTCGCCTCAACCAATTTTCACGCCACCGCATTCAAGGATGTCGGTAAGGTCTGGAACAGCCTGCCCTTGCGATTCGTCATCTTCGGGACTCTCTCATACACTCTATCCAGCTACATTGGGGTCATCTTCTCCCTTCCGGCAGTAGCTAAACTGACCCAGTTCTCCATCATCAACGAATTTCACTTCAACCAGCGCGTTTACGGGTTCTTCAGTATGATCATATTTGGCGTCGTGTATCACATGCTTCCTAAGATCACTGGGCGTGAAATCGGCACAGGGTCCAAGACTTTCCATTTCTGGACTTCAGCCGCAGGCGTAATGATGCTCTTGTTGGCTTACCTCATCGGAGGACTGACCCATGGCGTGCTTGCCCAGCAGCCCTCCCTCGACTGGGCATCTTCAGTTATTTCATCGGTTCAGCCCTACTTCCTGATTACCAAGATCGCCTTCGTCATACTCGGCTTCTCGCAGCTTGTATTCGTGATCAACGTATGGAAAGTCATTTTTCCGAATCCCTTGGCCTATATCCTTGATGGCTCACCCGAAAGAAAGGAGAAATCCGCCTGATGGACAACATCTTCAAGTTCGCGGCCGGAATTTTCACCACCTTGGGTTTCGCATGGCTTGCTTTCGTGGTTGGGGCCAAAATGCAATATGGCGCCCTTTCTCCGGAAGCCGAGATGCTGGAGGATGATGGCTCCCGCCCTGTAGATGCAGAACTTTACCCGAAGGCTCTTTCCGGCTTGGCCCAACAAGGAGGGGAAGACTACCAAGCTTTGGGTTGCATGACCTGCCACACCCAACAGGTGCGCTTGGTCGAGGCCGGCTTCGACGTTGAGAGGGGATGGGGCAAGCGCCCTTCAGTTCCTCGCGATTACGTTATGCAAAAAAACGTCCTGCTCGGCAATACCCGGGTTGGCCCAGATCTAGCCAACTTGGGAATGAGGGAATATTCCGACGAGTGGCTTCATCGGCACTTGTTCGAACCTCAGGCGCTCGTACCCGATTCCCTTTGCCCGCCCAGTCCCTTTCTCTATGTTGTCTCCGAGGAAGAGAAAGATGGAAGTATAGAGATACCCGCCACCGATGAGGAAGTTTCTCGCTTCGTAAGACCTTCGTTTAGGGCTCGAGGGATCGTGTCCTACCTGCAGTCTCTTCAGCAAGATTATGAGCTTCCAGAGATGTCCTTCATCGAAGTTGAGAATGAAGTCGAAGAACTCGTCGTAGATAAGCCTGCAGACGGTAACGCTTCCTCCGCAGGGGTTCCCGACTGGTTGGCCAGGCAAATCAGCTCGGGCAAGGAAATCTACATGAAGGCGGCGCCAGGCGGTGGGCTCTGTTTTTCTTGCCACCAACCTACAGGGCTCGGCTTGCCCGGACAGTTCCCGCCCCTTGCTGGTTCCGACTGGGTATTGGGAGACAAGGAGCGTTTGATCAAGATTTCGATCAACGGCTTGATGGGCGAAATCGAGGTCAATGGCGTCAAGTACAACAACGTAATGGCTCCGCCCGGCATTCCCCCCGGTAGCCTGACCGACTCGCAAATCGCCGACGTCCTCACCTACATTCGAAATGAGTGGGGCAATTCCGCCTCCGCCGTATCCGCATCAGAGGTTGCCGTCGTACGGGCCGCCACCAAAGATCGGGCCGCCATGCAGATGTGGACGGCGGCCGAATTGTCATCCAGTTCCCAGCCAGCGCCATGACGGATAAGAAGAAAAGAACGGATTCCAGCATGACCGATCAGGAACTGGTGGAGGCTCATGCCAGTCTCAACCGAGAAAAGCACCCGCCGACGGTGGGATTTCTCTATGCTCCGCTTATCTTCGTATTCGTATTCGGCTGTCTTATCTTCGTTTGCTCCATCCAGTTGGCCCATACCACTAACAACTTTCAACTTCATCCGCCAAGGGAAGTAGTCGAACTTTCGCCCGAAGAAAAAGAGGCTCTGCGTATCGAGCGCAAAGTCGAGTCCGGCAAGAAGGTTTTTGCAGCCCGATGTGCCTCATGCCATCAAGACAACGGACAGGGCATACCCGGTCAATTTCCTCCGCTGGACGGTTCCAAGTGGGTCACCTCCGATCCCGGCTTGATCTCAAATATCATTATCATGGGTCTCAAAGGGGAAATCGAAGTAAAGGGAGTGACTTACGGAACAAACCCCGCCCAGAATATGGTTGCTGTTCCCATTAACAATCGGGAAATCGCAAACGTAGTCACCTACGTTCGCCAAGCTTGGAGCAACGAGGCTACGGAAGTCTTGGAGGAGGAGGTCTCTGCCTTCAGGGCTGAATCCTCCGAACAATCTGAGCAGTGGACGGGCGAGCAGCTACGCGAAATGTACCCTTCGGCCTTCTCCACGGAGTAGCCGTCCTCTCGCGACACCCCGGTTGATTCGGGTTGAGTAATCCCCGAGCAGCCCTCACAATTTAGCTCCTTGAAAGATTTCCCCACAGTCTGTTTGTGCCTTTTCTTCCTTGGGGGCAAAGCTTTTCACTCCTTGAACGGAGAAGGACAGGGCTCCCCTTACCCACACAAACCCGAGGCCTTTTTTCCCGAACTCGCCCCAGTACTGTCCGATCTGGACGAGAAAGCCCCCTATTTGCTCGAGCAAAGGGAACTAGTCCGGCAAGCCGGCTCGCAGAGAATGATTGCGGACAGCTCAAAAGGGTTCAAGTTTGGGGTTAACACCCAAGTCCAATCCATTCATGAGGACAGGCCCTCACAGGATTTCCATCACCGTTACCGCACCCTCAGCTCGGTTTATCTGACCAAACCGCTCTTCCACTGGGGAGCGCTTGATGCAGCCAGCAAGGTCGCGGAACTCTCCGAGAAAAGCTCAAAACTCAGACACTCATCTCTGCTGCGTTCCTACCGGACGAAGGTCCGAAGCGACTACCTAGACATGATCATCCTCCGCTACGAGGGCGAATTGGCGGAGGTCAGCTACGGTCTCGCACTAGAAAACGAGCGGGACCTCGTCAGGCGACAGGATCTCGGCCACGTTTCCGACCTTACCGTCTACGAAGGCACACTTGCCCGCCTCAAGCAATCGATCAAGCTTTCGGAACTCCGTCGCGAGGTCTATCATCAATCCCGCGTCTTTCTAATGGAAACGGGTTACTCAACTAAGCTTACCTTCGCCAAGACCTTAGCCTTCACCAATTTCTGCGAAAATCATCCCTTCTCAAGTTCGTTGCCGGTCCTCGTATCCCAACTCAGCTCGCCCGAAGTGGAAAACCTGCGCAACGAGATTGAGGTGGAAACAAACAAAATCAAGATCGCCGAGGCAGATCTCAAACCCAAACTCAACCTCATCGGGTCTGTCTACCAAGACCAAGTGGCTCTCGCAAGCAACCGCGACACCCTAACCCGTAACAACCTTGTGGTGGGGGTGGAGGCGAAATGGAACTTCTGGGACTCCTCCCTCAGCCGTGGCAAAAAGGAAGCCGCCCGCTCCCGCAAGAGGATGAACGAGCTCAGCCTGCAACGAAGTTCGGCCCGCCTTCGCCTTGCGATTGAGGATTTACGCAACCAGATGGTCGGCTTGGAGGGAGAAATCAACGCCAACCGCCAACTCGTAAAGGTAGCAGGCAACCGCTATGACAAAAGCCTGATCGAGTTCCGCCAAAACCGCATCACGCCCACCCTTCACTTCGAGTCTAGGCTCACCCTCGACGAGTCCAAGCTCGACCTCGCAAAGTCTGTTAGCCGCTACCTCAAGCTCCGCGACCTTTACGACGAGCGCACCACCTTCACCCGCAACTGAACCAAGGGGGCATGGCTAGAAATCTATTTATCGTTCTCTTTTTGACAGGGCTCACCCTCGCGGCTGGTTGGTTCCTCCTTTCCGACTGGAAGACGGAAGCCTTGGTGAAGGAGGTAAGAAATGGGGACGTACGCGACTCCGTGACCGGCAACGTGAGGGTTTTGCCGGAATCTAGCTATGAGCTCAGGTCAAGAGCCCAGGGGATGGTAACCGAAGCGGTCCTTCTTCCCTACGGCAGGGCGATCGACGTCGAACGCAACCAGACTCTGGTCCAACTCGACACCGGGGAACTCAGGCGCAAGCTCAACCAAACCATGTCTTCGAAAAGGAACTACGACAAGCGGCGTGAAGCCACTTCGCCCACCGCCATCCAGCTTGAACTCGAGGAGAAAGAACTCAAGGATCTGGAGATACTCGCCCGCGAGAGAAAAATCTCCAGCCTCGACCTGAACAAGAAGCAGAACTTGGTGCAAAGACTCCGGGCTCAACTCAAGCAAGAGACGCTTGAACTCGAACTGGAAGGCAATAGCTTGCGCACGACCTTGGAGAACCTTGAAGCCGAGCTCCAGAGGACCATCGTCCGCAGTCCCATCAAGGGGGAATTCGTCTCTTCAGTGGTAGCCCCCGGCGACATGGTCTTGGCCAGCCAAGTCCTTGGAAGGATCAATTCCCATGACCAACTGATCGAGGTCTCGCTCAACGAGGAAGACTACGCGGGCATGCGGGAAGGCCTCTCCGCCGGGGTTACCCTCTTTTCCTTCGGCAGCCAAATATTCCAGGCTAAGGTCGACCGTCTATCCTCTCTAGTCGACCCAAAGAACGGGCGTCGCAAGCTCTACTTGAAAATCGACCCACCCCGCAAGCTTCCCGCCGGCGGGGCGGGTAGAGCCGAAATCATCAAGAGCGTCCGTAAGCAAACCCTGCTCATCCCCCGCAAGGCCTTGGTGGGAACCTCCGTATTCGTCGAGAAGGACGGGGTAATCCTCATACGCGAGGTTCGTACGGGAGCCCGCAACCTCACCGAAGTCGAAATTCTTGACGGACTTAAGGAAGGCGAACGGGTTGTGGTCGGGACCCCCCACCTCTTCCGCGAAGGACAATCCGTGAAAAGTACACTGGTCGATTCCGACTGATAGGCCAAGAGGTTCTGCGGTGAACTCCCTTTCCCTAAAACTGGCCCTGCGCTTCGTCTTCGCTCGCAAGCGGGCCATGTCCATGAGCCTGCTTGGCATCGTCTTCGGGATTGCCTTCTTCGTCGTCACTCAGGCGCAGACCTCCGGATTCGAGGTCTTCTTCATCCGCACAATCCTAGGTACCAATGGGTCTATCCGAGTATCCGACCGTTTCCAGGATCTCGATGGGACAGTGAGCAAGGTATCGAAGGACGGAAGCGCCCGCTTCATTTTCCGCTCCCGGGAAAACGCCCGTTACGTGGAAGGTATCGAGTATCCCCAAATCGTACGCCAAGCCCTCGAAGATTTCCCCCAGGTATCGGGTATCTCGGAGATTCTTGAGGGAACCGCAGTTCTCGATTCCGGTTCACGCAAGCACGTCGTCCAGGTTCACGGACTGAGGATAAAGGACCATCTCATGGTCTCTGATCTGGAAAACCAAGTCATCCATGGGAGCGTTGAAAGACTTGCCTCGGACCGCTCTGGCGTACTTGTCGGGAGCCGTATCGCCGAACGTCTCCGCCTAGAACCGGGAGATCGGGTCACCCTCATCGGAGGCACCGAGAACGAGCAGTTGCGCGTTTCGGGCATCTTCGAGACTGGGGTCAGCCAGATCGACAAAAACCGTCTCTACCTCGACCTCTCAACTCTTCGTTCCTTTCTTGGCAAACCCTTTGGGGGTTCGGTCTTCCAAGTATCCGTCAAAGACCCTGATGCAGTGGCTGGTATCGCGGCCCAGATGCAGGAGACCATCGGTCACCGGGTAGTCGGTTGGCAGGAGCGTGAAAAAGTCTGGCTGGAAGTATTCAAGGCCCTCCGCGTCTCCTCCGCAATAACCGTCTCAAGTATCCTTCTACTATCCGGATTAGGCATGTTCAACGTCTTTGCAATCATGGTGATCGAGAAAAGCAGGGACGTCGCCATACTCCGCTCCATGGGCTTTACCCCACGCGACGTCTCAGCCGTTTTCCTCTGGCAGGGCGGAATTGTTCTGTTCGCAGGAATTCTTCTCGGAAGCGCTCTGGGCTTTCTTACAACCTATGGGATATCGAGGATTCCCCTGCGCATCAGGGGCATTTTCTCGACCGACAGCTTTGTGGTCAACTGGGACCTTTCCCACTACCTCTGGGCTGCCCTGATCTCAACCCTCTTCGTCGGCGTGGCCAGCTGGATACCCGCCCGTCGGGCGGCCCGCATCGAGCCCGCCAAGATCATAAGGGAAACCCTGTGAGCACGCCTTCACAAGCTGGCTCCGATCCACTCCTTCTGGTCGAAGGACTGAAACATTCCTTCACCGAGGCAGGGGAACGCGTCCGGGCCCTGCGAGGCGTCTCCTTCGAAGCCCGCGGAGGACAGGTCACGGCTATCTCCGGGCCTTCGGGATGCGGAAAGAGCACCCTGCTTTATCTTCTCGGATTACTCGACAGGCCCGAGGCCGGTGAGATTTTTCTCGGAGGCAGGCCCATGGCCCAGGCCGACGACGACTCCCGTACCGCCCTTCGCAACGAGTCAATTGGTTTCGTCTTCCAGTTTCACTTTCTGATCAAGGAGCTTACCGCCCGCGAAAACGTAGCACTTCCCCTGCGCAAGGCAGGGTCGGGGGAGGAGAAAGCCCTGGAACAGGCGGACCGCCTTCTAGGACAGCTTGGATTGGGAGAGAAGACGGAACGCTTCGCCAACAAGCTCTCAGGTGGCGAGCAGCAACGCGTAGCCATTGCCCGGGCCCTCGCCAACTCGCCCTCCCTGCTTCTTGCAGACGAACCTACGGGAAACCTCGACTCGGAAAACTCCGAAAAAGTCTTCCAGCTCCTTTTACGCTTTGCCCGCGAGCGAGAAATCGCCGTTCTTCTGGTTACGCACAACCCTGATCTCGCCGAGCGTTGCGACCAATGCCTTCCCATGCGAGATGGCCTCATTGCCCTAGATCTAGAGAGCTAGGTAACAACCTAGGCCTCTTCCCGAACTTTTCTACTTCATTCCGCGGGCGGTGCGGATGACCTGATGGGCCTCGTTTATGCGGGCGAGCTGGTCGTTGGCGAAGGCGATGAACTGATCGGGCAAGTTCTTGCTCTTGAGCTTGTCGGGATGAAACTCCGCCGCTCGAGCCCGGTAAGCAGCCTTGACTTCCTTGTCGGAGGCAGAGGCGGATAAACCGAGTGCGTCGTAAGCCTCTTCGAGCGAAAGGGAGTCCTCGTTGCCGTCCTGAAGGGGAGGTGCATAGCCCCCGCGAATCCATGTTCTGATGGTTCCCGGAGGGAGCTTGAGACGTTCCTCACCGCGCAGAAGGTAGCGGACCTGCATCTCGTTGAGTTTCTCCCCATTCGAGCGGACGATCTCGAAGAGCCCTCCCAGGAAAGACAAGGAAACCGTGGGCTCGTAACCGATGAGGCGGCCCACTTCCTTGAGATCCTCGTCGATCGAGCGCCTGCTGGCCTTGGCCTTGCGGAAGACGTTCTTGGCAAATTCACGGGTCTTCTCGTTCAGGCCCATACGGTCCATGATCGACTCGGTAGCCCCAATCTCCACGGAAGAAATCCCACCATCCGCCTTCGCCACCTTGGCGGCGCAGGAAAAAAAATAAGCGAGGTACAGAATGCGGGCCTTCTGCTCGTTCTGAGGAGTAGGATCGTCCTTGTCGTAAAGGTGACCAAGAGCGGCTCCCGCCAAGGCGCCGACGGGCCCGCCCAGCATACCCACTCCGGTCCCGATCAGTTTCCCCCACCAGTTCATGCGGCCTATTTGCGGCCCTTTTTCCCGGCATTGCCTTCCTTGGCGGACTTGGGGTCGTAGGCGGGGTTCGGTTCGGTCGGGACGGGGGCTTTGGTCTTTTTACGCCAAGCCAGCATGATCTCATGCAATTCCACGGCCTTTCCCGGCATCTTCTTGGCTAGGTTCTTGGTCTCGGAAATGTCCTTAGAGGTATCGTAGAGCTCGAGCGTACCGTCCTCGAAGAACTCGATTAGCTTCCAGTCACCCATCCGCACGGCGCCAGCCGGGGTCGTCCGAAAATTACCGTGACGGGCGGTGTATCCCTGCAGGTAGGCCGGAAAATGCCAGTAAATGGCCTGTCTCTTAAGCTTGGCCTTTGGATTCTCGAGCAGGGGAACCAAGCTCAGTCCGTCGAGCAGGTAGTCCTTGGGAGCGGATGTTTTCGTGGCCTCCAGCAGGGTAGGGTAGAAGTCCACGCCAATGACGTTCTCGCGGCAAACCGAACCCGGCTTGGTCACACCGGGCCATTTCACGATCATAGGCTCGCGGATTCCTCCCTCGTAGAGCATACCCTTGGATCCGCGCAGAGGAGCATTGGAGGTCACGCCCCCATGACCACCGTTGTCCGAGAAGAAAAGGACAAGGGTGTTCTCCGAAAGCCCCAGCTCCTCAAGTTTCCCGAGGACCGCCCCCACACTGTCGTCGGTGCTCTCGATCATGGCCGCGTAGGCGGCGTTCTTATGGCGTTCGGTCGGCTTCTTGGCCTGATACTTCTTCTTGAGTTCCGGCTTGGCTTGGATGGGGGTATGAACGGCGTAATGGGTCAGGTAGAGAAAAAACGGTTTCTCCTTATTGGTCTCGATAAACTTACAGGCTTCCTCGCCCAAGCGATCGGTCAGGTACTCGCCCTTTTCCTTTTGCTCGAGGTTGGGGTACTTGTAGGGGCTGTGGTATCCTCCTCCGCTGGGACTGCCCCAGGCCTTGCCCGCCACGTTGACGTCGAAGCCTTGCGTCGTGGGGTCGTCCCCGAGGTGCCACTTGCCCATGGTGGCGGTTACGTATCCACCCGCCTGAAGAGCCTCGCCCATGGTGACGAACTCTTCCGCCAAATGAATCGTGTTCTTGGTCGGAATCAGCTTTCGGTCCTTGGAGGAACCTCGATCGGAATTCGCCACGGTATAAACACCATGCCTCGGAGAATACTGTCCGGACATCAGACAGGCCCGACTGGGGGCGCAATTGGGGGCCGCGGCATAGGCGTTCATAAAGACCATTCCCTCTTGGGCGAGCTTGTCGATATGCGGACTCTCGTAGTATTTCGAGCCCATGAAACCGAGATCGGTCCACCCCATGTCGTCGATGAAAAAGAAAACTACGTTAGGCTTGGCCGCCAAGGAGGCGCCAAGCGAGCAAAGAAGGAGCAAGAGGCAATGAATTCTCATCAACGAACAACCAAAAAGGGAACGCCCCATTGGTCAAACCCGTTTCCCTGCAAGAAGGAATTAAGTAGAGTTACAAGTGGATCCACCAGAGCCTAGCGACGGTAGGGCTCGGGGTTCGGCCCCACCGGGTTGCCCGTATTGGGAACCACCTGTACGCAACGGTCGTCCCAAAGCTCGATCATGTCCATATCCTTGGCATTTGTGATCTCGAGTTCGGGCAGGCCGTGCTTGGTTAGCCAAGCACGAATGGGGGGAATGGCCTGTTCAGGGTCCTGTGCCCGGGCGGTGAGGATCTTGACTCTATAGCCCAATTCCAGCCAGATCTTGACCCGCTTCATCATGTTGGGAACGGGCTTGCCGATGTGCTCGAAACCCTGCCAAGGCTCGGCCTCCGCAAGGGTCCCGTCGAGATCGACCCCGATCCATTGCCTGGACTCCGCATCCTCCCCGAACTTGTTCTCGTCAGTCAACGGGAGTCCTCTGGTATGGGGAACGCGAACCTCGAACTTGGGTTTGCCCGAGAAGGCTTGCATAAGGGAGCGAAACATACTTTATCAGTCAAGAAACGCTAACCTTGCGCAACCCCTAGGATCGATCAAGATCAATCCCACCCGCAGCCATGCTCACGACATTCTCCAGCTCGATCGACTACATCAGCATCGAGGGGTTGCCCTGGATACTGGCGGCATGGGTCGGGCTCGTAGCCTTCCGTCCATTCGCCACTTTGGTCCACGAATTGGGACACCTGTGGACGGCTTTCCTTCTTTGCAAGGGCCCCCTGACCCTTCGCGTGGGGAGGAAGACCGACCGTTGCCTCTTCGATGGAAACCGAATCCGCTTTGAGTTCTCCCTACGCAACGGCATACAGGGACAGACCGAATACTCCGAGGAAGGGTTGGGGGTACTCGGGAAGGTTCTGATTCTGTCCGCCGGCCCGCTTTTTTCTCTCGCCATGAGCTGCCTTGTCGGCTGGCTCATCCTGCGACATTCCCTGGGCACGTGGAGCGAGGTTTGCTCGGTCAGCTGGTTCTGCGCAAACTTCCTCGCCTTCCTTCGGGCCAGCATACCGACGACCCTCCGTCCCAATGCGGACTTTCCGGAGGGCGCCCCCAGCGACGGACTGCAGATTCTTCGTTTGCTAAAAAGGGAAGGGGAGAAGCCTAGGAACTAGGCTCGCTCTGCCTATCGTAGAGGTTTCGGTAAAGCTCGCAATCCTCATAGATCCGGTCGTGGGGTCCATCAGCCACCACCTTGCCCTGATCGAGAACGATGATTCTGGAAGCGAGGCGGATGGAACTAAAGCGGTGGGCGATCAGCAAGGTAGTCTTCCCCTGGGTGAGCTCAGCCATGGCCTGGTGGATTTTCTCCTCGTTTTCCGAGTCGAGGGCGGAAGTAGCCTCGTCGAGTACAAGAAGTGGGGAATTCTTGTAGAAGGCCCGCGCCAAGGCGAGGCGCTGGAGCTGGCCGCCGGACAAGCGGTTCCCGTTTTCGCCGAGGCGTTGCTCGAAGCGTTCGGGGAAATCCTCGATGAAGCCCAAGGCATGGGAAGCCTTCGCCACCTCCTCCACCGTGGCCTCGGTATAGGGAGATTTACCCATCTCGACGTTCTCCCGGACGGTTGCATCGAAGAGAAAGGGCTTCTGGGGTACGAGGGCCACGGCATGGCGGAGGTCGGTCAGGGGAATTCCGCGCAGGTCTACGCCGTCGAGGAGAACCGACCCGGCGGAAGGGTCGTGAAACCTGGATAGCAACCCCGCCAAGGTGGTCTTGCCCGCCCCGCTGGGACCGACTAGGGCAACCACCTCACCGGCAGGGATGGTGAGGTTGACCTCACTCAGTGCAGGAGTGTCCTTCTGCTCGTCCTCGCCAGTATCGTAGGAGAAGGAAACGTTCTTGAAGCGGAGCTCGCCCCGGATTTCGGGCATCTCTACGGGGTGTTCGGGCTCTCGGATGGTCTCCTCGGCATCGAGGATGTCATCGATGCGCTGCAGGGAGGCGAGGGCCTGCTTGTATTGGTTTTGAATCGAACCCAGCTTCTTGATCGGCTCGTAGGAAAGGTAGAGGGCGGTGATAACGGGTACGACCGCATCGAGGCGAATGGACATCCTGGCAGCCTGGAAAATGGCCACTGCAATTCCGGTTGCCGTAATGACCTCGATGATGGGGGTAAGCATATTGGCGTACTTGATGACCTTCATGCGGGCATGGAAGAATCGGTCCGAGGAGTCTCTGAACCTGTTTCCCTCGCGCTTCTCTAGGTTAAAAGCCCTGATTTCCCGAGGAGCCGACAGGTTTTCACTCAGAATCGCAGTCATACCACCCGCTCGTTCCTGCATGCCCAGGGCCTTCTTCATGAGGATTTCCCCGACTCGACGAATGGGAAAGATACAAATCGGGATGACCGCCAGGCAAAGCAGGACGAAAGCCATTCCTTCCCTCTGGACGGCCATGTAGATCAAGGCGCCAAGAGCGCCCAGGAAGGTGATTGGCTGGCGTATCAGGTCGTTGCTGATGGTCAGGATTGCGTTTTGCAACTGAGCGGTGTCGTTGGTAACGCGGCTCAGGAGGTCCCCCTCCTGGTTTCGGTGAAAGAAGGAGAGGGGAAGCCTCTGCAGCTTGTCGAAGACCCGGATCCGGATCCTCTCCAGTACTCTTACTCCGCAATAATTAATCAGGTAGGTATTGAAGTATCCGCTCAGGCCGCGGACCGCGAAGACCGCTGGGATCAGCATTACGCACCCGAGCAACTCGTAAAAGGCAAGCGGTGCCTGAGCATCCGGACCGGAGGGAAAAATCCTAGGGAAGACCTGGTCGATCATGGTGGGAAGCCCGAATCCGCTCGACACCCCGTAAATCACCCCACAGCACAGAGCCCCGAGAAAAGGAGCCCAGTAGGGCTTCAGAAGAGCAAAATAGGGCAATACGCTCTTCACGCCCAGAGTCTTTCGGGCTTCTTTGTTCTTGTGCTCAGAATCGATCATTGCGTCCTTGAAAAAGCCAAGCTAGGCGAGAACTTCACGCTTTGCGAGCCGTCCGGCGAGTTTTCCCTGTTCCGCGAGGTACGCGCTCGAGCACCTGAGGTCCTCCAGTTGCTCCCCGGAAAGCCTCCATTTCCAGTTCCCGAAAGGGTGACCGGGTTCATTGAATCGGGCTTCCGAGCCTAGGCTGAGGAGGTCTTGGGCAGGAACCACCACCAAGGGAGAAGTCGTGCGGTAGGCGGCCCTCAGCATATCCCAGGAAGGGCTCGAGCCGTCCACATTGAAATAGCTCCGGAAATTCCCGCGGACCTCTCCGCTGGCGGAGGCGTACCAACCGGACGTCGTATCGTTGTCGTGGGTACCTGTATACAAAACAAGGTCATGCTCCAAATTATGTGGAAGATAGAGGTTTTCGGAGTCCCCGTCGAAGGCAAACTGCAAAACGGCCATTCCGGGCAAGCCCGCCTTGCGGCGAAGGCCACGGACCTCCTCGCTGATCAAGCCAAGGTCCTCGGCAAGAAAGGGAAGTGAGGGAAACCTCTCACGGGCGATTTCCCAGAATTTCATTCCGGGGCCCTCCTCCCAGCATCCTTCCCTGGCATCCCCGGTTACGGCAGGGATGCTCCAGTAGTCGTGAAACCCTCTGAAATGATCTATTCGCACCACGTCGAAGAGCTCCAGCTGCAGGGCAAGGCGTTCCATCCACCAGGCAAAGCCTTCCTTCTCGTGACAATCCCAATCGTAGAGTGGGTTTCCCCAAAACTGGCCATCCTCATTGAAATAATCCGGAGGAACGCCCGCCAGGTGGGTAAAAGATGAGTTTCCGGAGATCTGAAAGAGATCGGGCCGTCGCCAGACCTCTGAAGAATCCGGGGCCTCGTAGATGGGCAGGTCGCCGAGAAGGGCGACCTCTCTGGACCGGGCATAGGCTCGCAGTTCCTTCCATTGTCCCCAGAACAAGTATTGCAGAAAAACCTGGAAAGCATATTCCGAATCAGCCTCTAGTTCAGCTAAATGGGATGAGGAGGGCCGGCGAGCCGGCTCTGGCCATTCCCACCATGGTTTTCCATGCTCTGCATGCTTGAGAACCTGAAAGGAGGCATATCCAGGCAACCAGCCTTGATTAGAGAAGCAAAACGCGGAAAGGTCTCCATAAACGGCCGCCAGATCGTCCCGAAAATCCTCGAATCGCGAGAAGGCAAGCCTTGCTGCAGGGAAGAACAGACGGTGAAGTGTTCCGTAGTCGACTTCATGGGACGGAAGCGAAAGCAGTGGGGAAAGCTCGTCCTCACTCACTAGACCGATCCGGACGAGCGGCTCCCAATCGATCAGGTAGGGATTCCCGGCAAAAGAGGAAAAGACTTGGTAGGGGGAATCACCAAAGCCGGTGGGCCCGACTGGGCATGATTGCCAGAAGCTGAAACCCGAGCTGTCTAGAAAATCGACGAAAGAACGAGCCGACGAGCCAACATTCCCGATCCCGTACTTTCCAGGCAGGGAGGTAAAATGAAGGAGTACTCCGGCCGCTCTGCGGGAGATCCAGGAGGGAAGGGATTTTTTCGAGCTCACGCCACAAACTGAAAAACCTTAATTAGACATAATACATATTGTGCGAACATATGACTGAATCAACCAGAAGTCGTTAATATACATAAGTTACTGATTGCGTTCATTTTAATTGGTAATTCCCCAACGTTTGGTAAATGGATAATAAATGAGAAATGCCCGTCCGATGATTTCCTGCTCGGGCACGAATCCCCAAGCTCGCCCATCAAGGCTGTCGGTTGAATTGTCGCCCATGGCATAGTAGCCGTTCTGTCCCGTCTGGTTATCTGGTGAAGACTTGCTCGGAACTTTCAGGATTCGTCGGTTACTGAGAAGACCCTCGGCCCGATACGCCGGATACCCGCTCACGCTGGTGGCGTTCGGATCCTTAGCCAGAGCCTCGGCGTAAAGACGGTTTTGCTCAAAGGCGGTTTTCCCATCAATCGGCTTACCGTTCCTGTAGAGCACGCCCGGTACTCCGTTCACCAGGTTAGTCCCGTTGGTAAAGATATCCTCCGGAACGCGCATCTCAAGCGTATCACCCGGTTCGCCAACTAGTCTCTTGATATAGTACTTGTCTTCAGCGATAAGGTTCATGACCGGCGTCCCGATCTCACGGTTGAAGGCATCAATGGTCCCGGTCCGGAAAACCGCCGGATCACCCGTCTTGGGTGTAACGAAATTATAGCTCATGCGATCCACGAACAAGGCGTCACCGAGGAGAATGTCGAAAGCGAGCGCAATCTCGCCCTCCTTATAGTTACGGTCCGACAGCTTCATGCGCCTTCCCGTAAAGCCATGGTCCTGAGTTACGATCAGGGGCAAATCCCTCAAGTCTTCGACCCCGGCGAACTTCATCGCGAGAAGCTCGTCCAGATCGAATTCAACCGGCACGCGCAGGAGATGCTCCTTCCCTCCGATCTCGAAGACGTATTCGCGCACCGAGGTAGGAAAGACAAAGAATTTCCCATTCGGAAAGACACTGGTCTCGTAGCGAAAACTGCCCCCATTCTGCAAAACCAGGTAAAGGTTTCCCGAGCTTTCGGCCTTGAGTTGAAAGTGGGAAGCCCCCCGCACGATCTTGGCCGCGGCCCTCCCAAAAGCTCCAGGAACTTCTTCCCCATCCTCGTAAACGTTGGGTTGCAAACCGGAGAAGGAAGGATACATGGAATTGGTCGGGATGACGAAAGGTTGCAAGAAGAAACTCCTTATCCCGATCACCACGATGGCCGCCACCAGCAGCATCTCGACGTTCTCAAACAGGCTTTTCCTGTGGTAATAAATACCTCCCGACCGCTGGAGATCCTCATCCACCGCCTTGGCCTTTTCCTCGAGTTCATTTCCCGTCGAGTCCTTGACCCTCAAGCTTTCGCCCAAGGCATCGACAGAACGCTCCAGCCTATCGAGATCGCCGGCAGGAAGAAGGTCCCGACGGTACGCAAGGACTTTGGTCCCAACACGCAGGATTTCCTTGGCTCCTTTCCTTTGGGAACGGGTGGCTTTTTTTTCGGATGGCTCGCTTGAGGTGGACATGGATGGCTGGATAAAATAATTGGGTCAGGACGAACTCTTGAGAATCTGCACGAAGGCTTCTTGGGGAATATTGACGCTTCCGATCTGCTTCATACGCTTTTTGCCTTCTTTCTGCTTCTCAAGCAATTTTCTTTTGCGGGTAATATCCCCCCCGTAACATTTTGCGGTGACGTCCTTCCTCATGGCGCTGATGGTCTCGCGGGCAATGATCTTCCCTCCCACCGCAGCCTGCAACGCAATCTTGAAGAGCTGGCGCGGGAGAATCTCCTTGAGCTTAGCGCAAAGCGCCCTGCCCCGCGTTTCCGCCTTGTCCCGGTGTACAATGGTGGAGAAAGCGTCCACCGGCTCCGCATTGACCATGATTTCCATGCGCACCAAGGAGGATTCTACGTAATCGGACATGTCGTAGTCCATCGAGCCGTAACCATGGGTCACGCTCTTGAGGCGGTCGTTGAAATCAACTAGAATCTCATTGAGAGGAAGGTGGCAGGTCATCATGACCCGGGTCTCGTCGATAGTCTCGGTATCGCTACAGGTTCCCCTTTTTTCAGTCACCAGGGCAAGCAAGTCTCCGATGGAGTCGTTGGGGGCGTGTATGCGGGCCAGAATAGTAGGCTCCTCGATCTTAAGGATCTCCGTCACGTCCGGCATCTCTAGAGGGTTGTCCACCTCCAGCATGCCACCTGCGGTCAAGTGGACCCTGTATACTACGCTCGGGTAGGTGGAAATTAGATCTATGTCGTATTCCCTCCGCAGGCGCTCCTGCACGATCTCCATATGAAGAAGCCCGAGGAACCCGCAACGAAAGCCGAAGCCAAGGGCAACGGAGGTCTCTGACTGAAAAGTGAAGGCTGCGTCGTTGAGACGCAGCTTGCCCACACTCTTCTTGAGCTTCTCGTAGTCCGAGGTATCTATAGGGTAAAGGCCACTGAAGACCATCGGGCGCACCTCTTTGTAGCCCGGCAGCATCTCGTCGGCCGATGAATCGGCCAGGGTCAGGGTGTCCCCGATCTTGATCTCGGAGACGTCCCGGATACCCGTCACGACGTAACCCACCTCCCCTTCGGCGAGCCTTTCGCTGGGGACTGGTTGAGGGCAAAATTTTCCCAGTTCCTTGATCTGAGTTTTTCTCGAGTCGCTCATTAGCAGAAGTGTTCCGTTCTTGGGAAACTGACCGGAGAAAACACGTACGTAGCAAATCACGCCCTTGAAGGCGTCGAACTGGTTGTCGAAGACGAGGGCTCTTGGTTTGGGATACTCCGTCCACCTCGGCGGCGGCAGGCGATGGACCACGGCCTCGAGAATCTCATCTACACCTATGCCCGATTTCCCGCTCGCCTGGATGGCATCCTCCGCGGGGATGGCAAGGATGTCCTCGATTTGCTTGGACACTCGGTCGATGTCGGCGCTGGGCAGGTCGACTTTGTTGATCACCGGAATGATCTCGAGCCCTTGAGCATCGGCCAGTTGGGCATTGGCCAAGGTCTGGGCCTCGACCCCTTGTGATGCATCCACCAAGAGCAGAGCTCCCTCGCAGGCAGCCAGGCTTCTCGAAACCTCGTAGGAAAAGTCGACGTGCCCTGGGGTATCGATGAGGTTGAACAAGTATTCGTTCCCATCCTCCGCGGCATAGTTCATGGAGACCGGGTGGCACTTGATGGTTATGCCGCGCTCGCGCTCCAAGTCCATGGAATCGAGGAGCTGTTCCTTCATCTCCCGGGCCATCACGGTGCGGGTACGCTCGAGCAGTCGGTCGGACAAGGTTGTCTTGCCATGATCGACGTGAGCGATGATACAAAAATTACGAATCCTTTGTGTTTCCACCATTAAAAAGTTGACCACTCAAATTTTCCTGCAGAAAAAGGACAAGAGAATTAAAAGCGGGAAGATCATTTCTCACACGTTTATCTAAAATGGACAAGAAACTACTTTACGGAGCGCATACCGCTCTCGTCACGCCCATGAAGGACGGAGCCGTCTCCTACACGGACCTCGGGAGCCTGCTCGACCGCCAACTGGCCTCCGGCATCTCCGGGGTCGTTCCCTGCGGCACGACGGGAGAATCCCCCACCCTCTCCCACGGCGAGCACCTAAAGGTCATATCCGAGACCATTGATCAGGTCGAGGGCCGCATTCCGGTCATTGCGGGCACCGGGGCCAACTCCACGGAGGAGGCCATTCATCTAACGGGGGAAGCGGACAAGGCCGGGGCCGACGGATTCCTCCTTGTCGCCCCCTACTACAACAAGCCCAGTCAGGAAGGATTGATGGCCCACTTCAGCGCCTTGGCCGAGCGCACCGAAAAGCCCATCGTACTTTACTCCATACCCTCCCGCTGCGGGATAGAGATATCCACCTCCACTGTGGCCCGTCTGCACGAGAAATATCCCCATGTCTGCGCCCTCAAGGAAGCGGGCGGGCGCTCGGCCAAGGTTTCGGAAACCCTCTGTGCGCTGAGCGACGACTTCGTGGTCCTCTCCGGAGATGACGGACTCACCCTTCCCTTCATGGCCTGTGGAGCCAAGGGCGTAATAAGCGTTGCCTCGAACCTCATCCCGTCCGTGGTCGTAGAAATGGTCGGCCAAGCTCTCGGGAGCGAGTACGAGTCGGCCCGCCGAATACACCTCGCCAACTACAAGCTCTTTAACGACCTCTTTTGCGAACCCAACCCGGTCCCGGTCAAGACCCTCATGCAACTCAAGGGGCTCCTTTCCTCGGCCGAGGTTCGCTTGCCGCTCACTCCCCCATCGAAGGAAAACTTCGGATTGCTCGCAGGCATCGCCGACTCCCTCAACCTCTAGTTATCGTCATGTCCTTGAAAATTCTTCTCAGTGGGGCCAAGGGGCGGATGGGGGTCGCGATTGCATCGCTTTCCGGCGAACACGGTTGCGAGATCACTCATCCCATCGACATCGGGGACGATCCCGCCCAAGGGATCACCGACTGTGACTGCGTGATCGACTTCTCCCTTCGTGACGCAACCAGGCCCCTCGCCGAACTCGCAGGCAAGCACGCAAAGCCCATGGTCATCGGAACCACCGGCCACGACCAGGAAGACCGCAACGCCATCGAGCAAACCGCTTCAACCATTCCCATGGTCTGGGCGGGAAACTTTTCCACCGGCGTCAACCTGCTCTTTTTTCTCACTCAGCAGGCCTCCCGCGTTCTCGACGCGGAATCCGGTTTCGACCCCGAGGTCATCGAGATGCACCATCGGCACAAGAAAGACGCCCCCAGCGGCACCGCCGAACGACTGCTTGAGATCCTAAGGGAATCGAGAAGCTTGACCGGTGAGGACGTATCCCACGGTCGCTCGGGCATGGTAGGCGAGCGCAAGCCTACCGAAATCGGTTCTCACGCCCTGCGAGGTGGGGACGTGGTAGGCGAGCACACCGTCATGTTCGCAGGCGTGGGGGAAAGGATTGAACTCACCCATCGGGCCACTGATCGAGCCATCTTCGCCGCAGGCTCTCTGCGGGCCGCCAAGTGGGTGGTCGATCAGGCCCCCGGCCTTTATTCCATGCAGGACGTGCTCGGCCTGTCGGCCTGGTAAGCGATGATCGCCTTCATCGAGGGAGACTTGGTAGAGTGTCAGCTCAACCTCGCGGTCATCCAAGTGGGGGGAATCGGATATGAGGTACACATCCCTCTCACCACATCGGAAAAACTCCCCTCGCTCGGCAAGGAAGTCAAGCTCTTCACCCAAGCCATCTATCGGGACGACGCTCAGACGCTCTATGGTTTCTCCGACCGAGAATCCAGGGATTTTTTCCGCATGATCGTGGACAAGGTCTCGGGGATTGGACCCAAGATCGCCCTCAACCTGCTCGGTTCGCTTTCCCTCCCCACCCTTAAAACTTCCATCGCAAGCGGCGACGTGGGCATGCTCTCCAAGGCCCAGGGACTGGGCAAGAAGACCGCCGAGAGAATCGTGGTCGAGCTCAAGGACAAGGTTCTGCCCAAGGGCTCCGCCGAACCCCCGTCCGCCCCAACTAGAGGAGCAGGAGACCTAGCCGAGCCCAACGATCTCGGCTCCTACCAGGATGCCCTTTCCGCCCTTCTTACCCTCGGCTACAAGGCAACCGACGCCGATCAGGTCATCCGGAAGGCATCCGAAGTTCTGGGCAAGGGAGCCACCACCGAGGAACTGATCCGCAAGGCCCTCGGCCGCTAGCCCGAATCCTCCACCTTGCTTTCAATGTAGGCAGTCAAATACCGGCAAGCCTCTTCCACAGCCTCACTCAACTCCCTCTCGCTGGCCAGAAGGCAGGTGATGGCAGTAGCCAGGCGGCATCCCGTCCCTCTCACCTGGGATCCACCCGGGATGCGTTTCCTGGAGAAGACGAAGGTCTCGCCACCCTCCAACGCGAGCAGATCGGTACATTCCTCTCCCGAGTAGTGTCCGCCCTTGAGTAGGACTGCCGGAGATCCCAAGCGGAGGCAGGCCAAGGCCAACTCGGTCTGCGGGGCGGTCTCCAGGCCCGCCTGCCCGACCAACCGCTCCGCCTCGAACAGGTTGGGGGTAATCAGGCCCACCAGGTGGAAAAGACTGTCGTCGAGGGCAGCCACCCCTTCCAAGGTGGAGAGACTTCCCCCCGATGAGCTCGAAAAGACAGGGTCCAGAACGACCCGGTGGGGGGGAAAGCCCTCCAGGAATTCGCCTACCACCTCGATCGACTCCAAGTTCGGGAGCATCCCGATCTTGATCGCATCGATCTCATCGGGAGACGCGGAACGCAGCTGACTTCGCAAGGTCGGGACCGGCATGGCATGGGAATGGTATTGCCTGTGGTCACTCTGGGCGGTGACCGCGGTAATCGCCGCGCAAGCCTCGGATTCTAGATCATGGCAAGTCTTGAGGTCTGCAAACACGCCAGCTCCGCCCGAGCTGTCGGAGCCTCCTATGAGGAGTATCCTGGGCATACTAACCCATGGTGGATGAAAGCCCGACGTCCTCGGCCCAGCTCATCATCCCTCCCTCCAGGTTGTAAAGTTTCCCGTATCCCATGGCCTCCAGTACTTCGCAAGCCGCCCGGCTGCGCACCCCCACCTTGCAATAGACAGCAATTTCCCGGCCCGGTTTAAATTCCTCCGGAAGAGAGGGGCCTCCCGGGGAAGAAAACTCACCGAGCGGACAGTGAAACGAGGGCTCGATGCGGGAAAGCTCACGCTCCCAATTCTCTCGCACGTCGAGCAGTAGAAGCTCAGGATTTTCCTTCATCATCCTTTCCAGCTTAACTGGCATGATACCCATAATCACTGAAGTGGCTGGAGCCTCCGATTGCCCACAGGAGTTCTCTTCTTCGGGCAAATCCGTGATTTCCGGCCCGTTCGGGTTTCTGGAAAGAGCCAGCGTACTCGTCACGTTGCCAAGGGCATCGTACAGGAGAACCTTCCCGCTTAAGACCTCCCCCACCCCGCTTGCCACCTTGATCGCCTCGAGGGCCTGCATCGAGCCTATGATTCCCGGCAGAACCCCCAGCACGCCCATGTCGGCGCAATTGGGGACCGTCCCGGGAGGTGGTGGTTCGGGGAAAAGGCAACGGTATGTCGGTCCCCCGTCCATGTTGAACACACTCACCTGCCCCTCGAATTGATGAATGGCTCCATAAACCAAAATCTTACCTAAAAGTACGCAGGCATCGTTGATCAGGTAACGGGAAGCGAATGAATCCGTTCCGTCCAGCACCATATCGAACCCCTCCAGCCTGTCCCTGACGTTTTCACTAGTCAGGCGCTCCTCGTGGGGAAGGATCTCGACGTACGGGTTGAGACGCGAAAGCCTGCGAGCCGCAACCCGAGCTTTCGGTTGCCCGATATCTTCGTGGGTATAGAGGACCTGCCTTTGCAAGTTGGATGCCTCCACGTTGTCGTCGTCCACGATCCCGATCCGGCCCACGCCCGCCGCCACCAGATATTGTAGGGCCGGGCAACCCAACCCTCCCGCACCAACCACCAGGACGGAGGATTTACGCAACTTCGCCTGGGCTTCCGGACCGAACCCGGACAAAGACAAGTGTCTCTGATACTGGACGGCCTCCTCTTCGGACAGGTTCACGGATAATCTTTACCCGGCGAGGGAAAGGGGTTGCTCTTCGCCTCCGGTGAAAGCGGAGGCTTCATTCTGAAGGCGGCATTCGTCGTAGGAACGGTCCCAATCCTTCCAGACGGGGTCATAGCCCTTTTCCCTCAACATGAAGGCGATTTCCTCTGGGGTACGCTCGTCCGAGATCGTAAACTGCTCCAGCGAATGCTCCTCCGCCCCATAGCCTCCCGGGTTGGTCTTGGAGCCCGCGCTCATTGTAGTCACACCGATGGGAAGCAAGTTCTCCCGCAGGTTCGGGCTCTCCCGTGTGGACAGGCTGAGCTCAAGCTCCTCCTTGAATATCCGATATGCGCAAAGGAGCTGAACCAGATCCCGGTCGCTCAGATCGGCCAAAGGCATAGACTCACCCTCGTGCGGACGGATACGCGGGAAAGACATGGAATAGAGCGTCCGCCAGTATTTTTTTTCAAGGTAATCGAGGTGCAAACCCGCGAACCAGGCATCCGTCCGCCAGTCCCTGGTCAGGCCGTAGAGGCATCCCAACCCTATCTTGTTCACGCCCGCCCGGCCCAGACGGTCGGGGGCCTCCAGCCTCCACTCGAAGTTCCTCTTCTTCCCCTTGAGGTGATGGGCCGCATAGCTTTCCCTCTCATAAGTCTCCTGATAGAGCATGACTGCGTGCAGGCCCTCCTCTACCAGTCGCTCGTATTCCGTAGTCCGCAAGGGCTGAACCTCGATCGAGAGGTTCGCAAAATACCTGCGCAGAGCCCGCAAGGCATCAAGAATGTAGTCCACGCCCACCTTCCGGCCCGACTCGCCCGTTACGAGCAGGACGTGCTCGAATCCATGCCCTTTGAGGACCCCCGCCTCCCGTAGCATTTCCGGCACGGTTAGGGTTTTCCTAGGGATCGCATTGCCTAGGCTAAAACCACAGTAGTCGCACACGTTGGTGCACTCGTTGGAGAGGTAAAGGGGGGCGAATAGGCGGATGGTGTTGCCGAAGCGTCTCCGTGTCAGGCTCCGGGCGAGACGAGCCATCGGCTCGAGGAAGTTCTCTCCCGCACACGGAGAGAGCAAGGCAGCAAAATCAGCCATTCCGCCCTGTCCCTTCCGTGCGAGAGCCCTTTCCACCTCCGTAGGCGTGGAGTTCTCGATCCGGGTGCTTGCCAAGCTCCAGTCCTGCCGGCGATAAAGTTCGGTGAAGGTCGAGAAATTCATGTCTTCAGCCCGCTTGGTCCAGAAAACCGGTCAGGGGGGATGTCGCCCTGGCCGAATCCGTAACCTCACCAAGCCCTGCCCGGAAAGCCCTTCTTCCGGCCTGCACGGCAAGGGCAAAGGCCTCACCCATCGCAACCGGATCGGGGGAAACCGCAAGCGCCGTATTGACGAGCACGGCATCAGCACCCATCTCGAGAGCCTCCGCAGCGTGGGAAGGGGAACCAATACCCGCATCCACAACCACCGGCACGCCCGCCTGCTCGATAATGATCCTCAGGAATTCCCTGCTCTCCAGCCCTTTATTGCTTCCAATCGGGGCCCCCAGGGGCATCACGGCGGCAGCCCCTGCTTCCTCCAGCTTCCTGCATAAGACGGGGTCGGCATGGCAATACGGGAGAACAACAAACCCTTCCGAGGCCAGCTCCCGTGTCGCTTCAAGAGTCTCCACGGGATCGGGCATAAGGTACTTGGGATCCGGATGAATCTCGAGTTTAAGCCAATTGGTCGACAACGCCTCCCTCGCCATACGGGCTACGAAGACCGCTTCACGGGCATCCCGCACGCCAGAGGTATTGGGGAGAATCCTCGTATCCGCATCCTTCAGGTGATCGAGAATAGAATCCGACTCCCCTTCCGGGTTAACCCGCTTCATGGCAACCGTGACCATCTCCGAACCGCTCGAGCGCACCACCTCTGCCAGAGTATCCCCCGATGAGAACTTGCCCGTTCCCACGAAAAGCCGCGAATGGAACGATTCGCCCCCAACCAGCAAGGGATCACTAATACCGCTCACGAAACCACCTCCTCACGCTCGATTGCCTTGGCCCGAGCCACGAAGGCGGACAGGTTGCGACCAAAGCAATTCGTCTCCGAGAGAGCCGAGCAAACCGCCAAGCCCGCCACCCCCAACCTTGGGACCAAATCAAAGTCGGCCGAAGCCAATCCCCCTATCAGGAAGACTGGGACGGGGCTCAGGGCAGCCGTAATGCAAAGAACTTCCTCCTCCTCAAGAACCAGGTTCAATTCCGTCTTCGTCCTCGATGCCCGAATGGGGCCTAGGCCCACATAGTCGCAATCCCTCTCGTGCCGTACCATCTCTGCCTCAGCCGCGGAATGAACCGTGCGGCCAATCAGGGCTTGATCTCCAAGAATCCGTCGGGCCTCCACTGGCGAACCGTCCTCCATCCCGAGATGAACCCCTCCAGCCCCCGACTCGGCAGCCAATACCGGACAGTCGTTGATCACCAGAAAGGCCCCCCGTTCCCGGGCCAGTTCGGCGGATCGAAAGGCCTCCCGACGCAACTCCCCACCCGCGAGTTTCTTGCTCCGAAACTGGATGAAGGAAACTCCCGCATCAAGCATTCGCTCGACTTGAACGGAATGAGGCTCGGCCCAGGCATCACACGTAAGGGCAAGGAGGGGCGGAAGGGAGGAAGGGAGCGGGTTCACCTTCCGAGAGACCTTAGAAAAGCCGGAAGGGAACGTCCCTTGGCTCCCTTGGATTTACGCTTCAAATCGGCAAGGATCATGTCCTCCACCTTGAGAAAACCCTCAAGGGCCGAAACAGGGTCCTTCTTTCCCCAGACCGCTCCCAGGATCGCAACACCCATAAAACCCATCTCAAGCAAGCCCCGTATCTTATTGCGTCTTATTCCCCCCAAAGCGTAGACGGCAGGGCATCCCTCCGCCTTCGGTTGAGCAAAGTAATCCTCAAGTGCGGACATCGGTACCTTCGGACCGTGCCCTTCCTTGGAAATCGACTCAAAGACCGGGCCGAAGAAAGCATAGTCGAGTTTCTCCTTGTTTTCGGCAAGCTTGGGAAGCCGGTGAAAGGATCGGCTCGAACTTCCCTCGACACTGATCCTTTTCTCGATCGAGGAATGGTGATACCCGGCGAGCGGATAATCCACGAGGAGCTCGGCATGGCGGTGCAGAACGACCTTCCTGATACACTTCTCGGGCAGCTTGTCGAGAATCCTGGCGACCTCCCTGGCGGAATGGTCGGGCTTGCGCAAATGGAAACGGGCCAGTCCGGAATCGAACATCTCCTCGACGTGATAGGCCTCCCGGTGCCTCATACGGGGAGAGGAAATCAGGATCAGCATGGGGGAACCGCCCTTCATCCTCCCTGCGTCGCTTGTACGAGGATCACGCGGTCCCCCTCGTTAAGCTCGTAGTCGGCAGTCTCTTCACGAGGCACGACCTGCTCGTTCACGGCTACCGCCCACCCAGCCAGACCGGAAAAATCAGCATCCTTCAGAAGGTCCCCAACCGTCTTCTCTCCCGCCAACTCGCGAGCCTCGTCGTTAAGGAAAATCTTCATTCCTTCTCTTGGTGGGAATAAATTTCAGACCCCGCTTCCACGAACTCCCTCGCCTTTTCTTCCATTCCAGCCCTAAGAGCCTCATCATCGTGCTGGTAGCCGTTTTCCCGGGCGTACTGCCTGACGTCCTCGGAAATCTTCATCGAACAGAAATGCGGGCCGCACATGGAACAAAAGTGAGCCGTCTTGGCCCCCTCCTGGGGCAGGGTTTGGTCATGGAACTCACGGGCCTTGTCGGGATCAAGCGAAAGGTTGAACTGATCCTCCCAGCGAAACTCGAAGCGGGCCTTTGACAGGGCGTTGTCACGGAACTGGGCGGCCGGGTGACCCTTGGCAAGGTCCGCAGCATGAGCGGCGAGCTTGTAGGTGATGACCCCTTCCCTGACATCCTCGCGGTCAGGCAGACCAAGGTGTTCCTTGGGGGTGACGTAGCAGAGCATGGCGCAACCGTACCAGCCAATCATGGCGGCCCCGATCCCGCTGGTGATGTGGTCGTATCCGGGGGCCACGTCGGTGGTCAGGGGACCGAGCGTGTAAAAGGGAGCCTCGTGACACCATTCGAGCTGCTTTTCCATGTTCTCCTTGATCATGTGCATCGGCACGTGTCCCGGCCCTTCGTTCATGACCTGCACCCCGAATTTCCAAGCCCGGGTGGTCAGTTCTCCCTGAGTCTTGAGTTCGGCAAACTGGGCCTCGTCGTTGGCATCTGCGATCGAGCCAGGCCTTAGGCCGTCCCCAATAGAAAAGGAGATATCGTAGGCCGCCATGATTTCGCAGATTTCGTCCCATTTTTCGTAAAGAAAGTTCTCCTTGTGATGAGCCAGGCACCACTTAGCCATGATGGAACCGCCCCGGCTCACGATGCCCGTCATCCTCCGGCTCGTCATCGGGACGTAGGGCAGGAGAACGCCGGCATGAATGGTGAAGTAGTCGACCCCCTGCTCAGCCTGCTCGATCAGGGTATCGCGAAAAATTTCCCAAGTCAGGTCCTCGGGCTTTCCGCGGACCTTCTCCAAGGCTTGGTAAATGGGAACCGTACCTACCGGAACGGGACAGTTGCGAATGATCCACTCGCGGGTGCGGTGGATGTTCTTGCCCGTGGACAAGTCCATCAGGGTGTCGCCCCCCCACTTGGTCGCCCAGCGCATCTTCTCCACCTCCTCCTCGATGGAGGAAGCGACGGCCGAGTTCCCGATGTTGGCATTGATCTTGACCAGAAAATTCCGCCCGATGATCATCGGCTCGAGCTCCGGGTGGTTGACGTTGGCCGGTATAATGGCCCGCCCCCGGGCAACCTCGTCACGGACAAACTCGGGCGTAATCTCGGACGGGATGGCCGCCCCGAACGATTCGCCCGGATGCTGATGTAGAAGCGAATTCCTAGCCTCCCCGGGGGAAGTTTCAAGTTTCTCGGAGAGGGCTTGTAGCTTCATATTCTCTCGGATGGCCACGAATTCCATCTCCGGGGTCACGATACCCTGCCTCGCGTAGTGGAGTTGGGTAACGACCTTTCCCTTCCTAGCCCGCAGGACGGCGAGGCCCGAACGGTCGAAGTCGGGCAACTCACCCGTGCGCTCGTCGGTGCGGTCGGCGTGCTTCTCCGAAAGGTAGCCATTGTCCATGGGTTGCACGGCCCTTCCCTCCACCTCCTCGACGTCTCTACGCTCCCGAATCCAGCCCGCCCGCAAGGCAGGCAAGCCAAGGACGTGGTCGCCGTGAAAGTCCGGATCCCCCCATGGGCCGGAGGTATCGTAGACCCGGACCGGCTCGTTCGGCTCGCTCGATCCATCCGGCAGGCTGCTTGGGGAAAGCGAAATTTCCCGCATCGGCACTGCGATGTCAGGCCGACTGCCCTCTAGGTATACCCTGGATGAGTTGTGAAACGACTTGTGACCGTCTTCCTTTTGATCTTCGACTTTCTTTATCATGGCTTTGAAGGTTGAATCGCCAGAGATCATCGAAGTCATTGCAAACCTCAAGTTTTCCCTACGGCGACTTGTATCGCATCAGGTTCGAAGGGTAACTTGCGGATCGCGCCTGCCTCTCAGTCCATCGCCTACGGACTCCCCCAAACTGTCGAGTCTTTTGTAAAGGGCTTTGAGGGAAAATCAACCAAAAGAATACAAATTCCCAACAAGCCATGGTGGCCCTTGCAACTCTTCACTACCCACTTTGATGGTCCGGCGGCACTAACTCCCTTCCTCTCATCCCCTTAAAGTGAGATCTTGCCGCATACGGAAGGAACTAATTGATTCAGCGATAAATTTCCACTAGGTTGCATCCATCGATTACATTCTCAACCCAGTTCATCTATGAAAAAAACACTGTTTCTCACGGCACTCGCCTTCCTCTCAACATCCTTTGCCTCCGCAGAGATGCGCAAGTGGACAAGCGCCCAAGGCAGTACCATAGAGGCGGAACTTGTCGACTACTCGGACCGGGTGGTGGTCTTGCGCTCGGCCGAGGGAAGGAAGATCTCGCTGCGCCTTAATCAGCTTTCACCCACGGATCAGGCTTTCGTACTCGGCGGGAAGAAGGAGAAATCGACTCCCACAGTACCAGAGAAACCCCAACTGAAGCCCGGCTTGGCGGAGATGCTCCCTCAGGAAATCCTCGACTCGGCTGGAAACAAAGTTCCCCGGGACGAACTGGCGGGCAAGATGGTGGGGTTTTACTTCTCCGCGCACTGGTGTCCGCCATGCCGAGGATTCACCCCAAACCTCGTTAAGTTCCGCGATTCCAACAACGAGGACTTCGAGGTCGTGTTCGTGAGCAGCGACAAGTCCCCCGAGGCCCAGATGGGCTACATGAGGGAGACGGGAATGAAGTGGTACACCCTTCCTCACCGCTCGAGCGATGCCAACGCTTTGTCCCAGAAGTTCGGAATCAGGGGAATCCCCGCCTTGATCATCGTTTCCCCGGACGGGAAAACCATAACCAAAGAGGGACGCAGGGACGTGAGTTCGAACCCGGGCGGAGCGATCGAGACCTGGTCGAAGTCGTCCTGACGACCGGAAGAACAACCCGGCCCACCTTCCCAAGGTAGTCCAAACCGACTAACCTTCCTTGAGCGTCCAGGAAAAATACGCCGTTTCCAAGCGACGGAAACAGACAGGGACCTTTACCGCGAAGGAAATTATCCAACTCCTCAAGATCAGGGAGTTAAGTACCATCCACAAGGTAAAGGTGGAGGGCAGGGAGATCAGCGTGGGCGAATTCGTCTCGGCTCACGAGGCGGGCGAACTACCCGAGCAAAATGCAGTCGAGCCAACACCCGAACCGACGAAGCCGATAAAAGCCCCTAAGACCTCCACAAAACCTTCGCCTTCCCCGCCAGCCAAACCAAAGGCAGTTCAGCCCGGACCGCCCGCCTCGGGCTCACCACCCAAGCCCATGCCCGCGCCTCCCACACCAAAGCCCCCTCCTGTCAGGCCTCCCAAAGCCCGCGAAGAAAGCCAGCCTCCGAAACCGACCCCTCCAGTCGAGGAGGAAAACGAGGAGGAAGAAGCCCCGCGGAGACTGCGGAGCAAGGAGCCGAACCTGATGGCCGCCAAACGGTCCCGCAAACCCATCCTCAGGAATTCCCTCCTCGTTGTAGCTTTCATCTGCATCGCGTATGCCTTCGCAAGCCATTTCAATCACTATGGCCTCAAGAAGGGACTTGAGAGCCACTTGCAGAGAATCTCGCCTTTGGCTAGGATCGAGGTGACTGAACTCACGATTGATGGATACTACTTCATCCACAACCCCCGCAAGGCGAGGATCGATAGCCTGATTAACGGTGAAAGGCACAGCCATGAGTTCGAGGTGAGCGGAAATGGAATAACCAGCAAGGTAAGCCTGAAGTTCGTCCAATCTCTGCCGGTGGAAGAGTAGAGGCGCTGAAGCTCACTTCGGTCCGAGCCTGGGGATTCCGAACCCCGTCCAATCGTTTGCCGGCAGGATTCACTGGACAATTAATTGTAACCTAAGAGTGCTATTTGGAGTACGAATGGCAGGACTACGAAAACAAGAAAGTAGATAACAATCAAAAGCACGGTTAATTTGCCCACAAAGGCCCAAAAGGATCGTTGAGCTTCCAGTGCGACCTCAAGATCAATTTCGGATTTGCTGATTCGAAGTTTGGCTGATGCCCTCCCATACTGATAGAGCTTCAAGGCAGGATAAAAATAGAGGGCTCCCGTTAACAGGAAAACAAGACAAGCCACTACCCCGAAAGCTTCTGAAATAGAGGATAATAAAAAAAGCATCCCGACACCGTTCAGCATCATCAGTGTGCAGAAAATAAAGCTAAGAACGGACAATAAAGTGACCCACTTTTCAGTTCTACCCAATTTGTCAACGATGGTAGGGGAGATGGCACGATCTCGGAGGGGAGCTACAAGGGGTGAATCCCGATTAGAAGTTGACGGGGATAGATTTAGTGAGAAGCCGGCTCCCAATTCTGGGAATTGAGATAACTGCATCCATTCCTTTCGGTCCGAAGAGGCAAAATCCGTTGCCGCAAAGTTTCCCTTGGCAAGATATCCGATCATTTTCTCAATCGTATATGGGCCGTACTCCCGGTTTTCTCTTATGACATAAAATTGCACAATAGAAGACATAAAGAACACATATGACTTAATATTCGGCCAGTTAATTCGAAAGAAGCAGCATTGCCAATTCAAAAAACGGTGGAATGACATATTGAATCCGTCATAATGCTCGGTTCTCCACTTTGCCTCTTTAGAGAAGGCGCAAACCTAAGCTCAATGGTTCGAAAATAGAGTTCCGCTTCATGGTTTGCCTGAATTATAAACCTCCTCCTCAAATGGCTAGGAGCAAAAAGTTCCCAAATTTCATGGATGGTACGAACCCGTAATTCCCGCTCTTGCCTAGGAGAGAACGGTGCGCTTGGATGATTCCCTCATCGATATGGAGGACGAGGAATTTTCACTGGAGGGACCATCCGCCCGGCCAAGGGTCCGCAGACCCCTGGCCGAACGCATGCGTCCGCGCTCCCTGGACGAGGTGCGCGGGCAGGAACACGTGCTGGGCGCAGGTTGCCTGCTCCCTACCCTGATCCGTGAGAACCGTGTCGGTAACCTGATCCTGGCCGGCCCGCCTGGCTCAGGAAAGACCACCTTGGCCTCAGTCATCGCCGAAGAGGGGGGCTGTAAGCTTCTACGGGTGAATGCCGTGACCTCAAACGTCGCGGAACTACGGGAAGCCTTGAAGATGGCCCGCTACCACGGTGCCGAGAAGTGCTTCCTTTTCGTGGACGAGATTCATCGCTTCAACAAGGCCCAGCAGGACTTGCTCCTTCCGGGCGTGGAGGCGGGCGAGGCCCGCCTGATCGGCGCAACCACCCACAACCCCCGCTACTACGTGATCGACCCGCTCCTGAGCAGGTGCCAGTTGTTCGCCTTCGAACCTTTGCCCGCGAGCGTAATTGAAGAGGCTTTGGAGCTCGCCCTCGAGGATGAGGAGAGAGGCTTGGGAAAACGAGCCTGCAGGGCCGGCAAGCAGGTGCTCAAAAGCATCGCACTGCTGGCGGAGGGGGATTTGCGCCGGGCTTACAATTTCATCGAGACGATGGTAGAGGCATTACCCGACGGCTCGGAAGTCACGGAGGAACAGGTGACGGGCTTCTGCCGGGAACGCAGCATCCGATACGACCGCGACGAGGACGAGCATTACGATACCGCATCGGCCTTCATCAAGAGCATGCGCGGAAACGACCCGGATGCAGCCCTCTACTGGCTGGCCAAGATGCTGGCGGGGGGAGAGGATCCCCGCTTCATCGCAAGAAGGCTGGTAATCTTTGCCTCGGAGGACGTGGGGATGGCGGATTCGCGGGCCCTGCTGATGGCGGATGCGGCCTTTCGGGCCTGCGAGACGATCGGCTTGCCGGAATGCGAACTGAATTTGGCCCACGTAGTAATCTTCCTCGCTACCTGCCCCAAGAGCAACAGCGCGACGCTTGCCATCGGAAGGGCCAAGCGGGCCCTGAACGAAAAACCGATCCAGCCGGTGCCCTCGGGCATCCGCGACAGGCACGGCAGGAACAAGAAGCCGAGGAGCGAGGACGAGGAAACCTACCTGTACAGTCACGAGTTCCCGGAGAACGTAACCGGCCAGAGCTATCTGGAGGAACCGCTCGAGCTATACCTCCCCAAGGATGCGGGGGCCGAGGGAGCGATCGGGGAACGCCTCAGGCGGTGGAAGGAACTGCGGGCAAAGGTTTCTCCTCAACAGGACGGCTAGAGGTCGAGAAGCTCGTCCATGAGCTTGGCGGTCTTGTCGTCTCCTCCGTCGCCGCCTTCGCGGGTGGCCCATCCCTTGAAGTCGATCTTCTCGAGTTCGTTTCGGACCTTGTCCCACTCTACGTCTCCTTTCCCCAGCGAACAGAAGCCGGTCTTGACGCCCCAGTCCTTGACGTCGAGCTTGAGGGTGCGCTTGCCGAGGATGCGGATCCATTCGTGACTGGGGGCGAATTTCTGCATATTCCCGATATCGTAGTAGGCTTGTACCCAGGGGCTGTCGATCTCGTCGATGTAATCCCTGAATGCCTCGGGCTTGAGGCAAAACCCATTCCAGACGGTCTCGATAAGAATATGAATCTTGAGCTTCTCGCACAAGGGGATGCATTTGCGGATTTGCTCGATGGAGCGGGTCCGTACGTGCTCGTGGGTCTCGTCTTTGCCTCCGACCTTGCCGGGTACCAGGAGGACGGAGGTGCCGCCTACGGCCTTGGATTCGCGCATGGCATCCTCCAGACCTTTTCGGCTGGCTTCACGGGTTTCCTCCTTGGGGGAGGACAAGCGGACCTTCCAGTGCTTGTTGTAGACCACCCCGTGCATGGGAAGGCCAACCTCAGCTAGGGCTTTCTTGAGTCCGTCGATCTGCATGCCCGGGCCCGAGCCCTCGACTCCGTCGAAACCGAGGTCCTTGAGCTTTTTCAATCGGTCAATATTGGGTCTGCCCCCGAACTTGACGGATTTGAGTATTTTCCCGCGAAAGGAACCTTTTTTGGCCTCCAGCCCAAGGGGAGCGAGCCCAGTGCAGGTAAGACCTGCTGTGGTGGTGGATACGAAGTCTCGTCTGTTCATGTTCATAAGCGTTGGAGGGTTTTTGATTAGGTAAGGGGTAAAAGGGCGGATCCGAGCAGGCAAAGGCCGAGCCCAAGAACGGAGATGGCGGTGAGCATCACGGACCAGGTCTTGAGGGTTTCCTTTTCCGTGAATCCACTGAGGCGCTGGACGACCCAAAACCCACTATCGTTCATCCATGAGAGCGTGATCGAACCAAAACCGATGGCGAGAAAGACGTACGCCTTGTGGTAACCCAGAGCGTCACCGTCACCGATTACGGCGGCCATGAGCCCGACCCCGGTGATCATGGATACGGTAGCCGAGCCCTGGGCGATGCGGATGAAGGCGGTTACGCCCCAGGCCAGCAGAACGTATGAAAGATCAAACTCCTCGGCAATCGCACCGACCGACTCCCCGACTCCGGACATCCGGATCATGGCTCCGAACGCTCCACCGGCGCCGGTAATGAGAAGGATTACGCCGGCTGTGGACAAAGGGTCCTGGAGGGTTTTTCCGAGCTTGGCGGCCAAATCCTTTTCCTGTTTGCCCGCCATCTGGCGGACGAGCCCGAGAATGGCAAAGCCGGCGGCTAAGGTCATGGCCACGTTGGGATTGCCGAGAAACTCAAGGTACGGAAAAACAGCCGCGAAACTTTCCGAGTTCATATAACCCTGCTCCGAGGAAAGTTTTTTACAGAAACCGAGAATGGAAACCATAGAAATGAGAAGGACGGGAAGAGCGATGGGCAGAGAAGACAGCAGGATACCGGGGAGTTCCTCGTCTTTTTTCTCAACAATCTGCTTCAATTGCTCGTTCGATGCGCCGGAGGCTTCCCGCATGGGCAGGTCGTACTTGCGGTCGAACCAAGAGGCCATTTTCAACACCAAATAGGCGGGCAGGATACTGGCGCCCAGGCCGAAAATCATGGCAAAGCCAAGTTCGATATCCAGTTCCTTGGCGATAAAAAGCGGGCCGGGCGTAGGCGGAACGAGGGAGTGGGTGATGGCGCCCGCGCCCGCCATTGCCATGACGTAGAAGGTATAATGCTTGCCCGTCCTCAGGGCGAGGGCCCGGGCCAGGGGGATCAAGAGAAAGAAGACGGTATCGAAAAAGACGGGGATGGATAAAAGGAAACCGCTCAGGAGCAGGACCAGGCCGGCCCGTTTTTCCCCAAAGGCATTCATCAGCGAGCGCACCACGCGGTCGGCGGCTCCGCTAAGCATCATGCACGTTCCGATGATGGCCGCCATGGCTATGAGCAGGCCCAATCCCCCGACCAAGTCCCCGAAGCCGTGCAAGGTCCACTTGATGGCCTTGAGGGGCTCGTTGCTCGATGGCGAGTTCTTCTCGTAGGCTTCGAAAGTAACCTTGGACGCATTCAGATCCTCTGCTTCGGCGAGGACCTCCTTCATTTGCGGAGAATCCAGGTTCTTCGAACCAACGACCCGGAAGGAAAGGGTAAGGTTGTCCCCGTGCTTTTTGCTTAGCTCAGTGAGTTTTGCCGAGGTTTCCTGACGGCTGATTTGTTCGCCCCGGTAAAGGATTTCCAGTTCGTCGGTCTTGTTTCCCTCCTTAAGCACGAAGGCTTCCGCCAGGGCCACCCGGGACTGGAACAATCCCTTGTTCACATCCGTCGGCTCCGGCAGAAACGGGGTCATCCAGCCAACGAGCATGGCTCCGACCATAAGGGTTAGGAAGGGATGAAGCTTGAGTTTGGTGATCCCGATGACCACCCAGGTTACGCTGATCAGAAGGACGAGAAGAGGCCAGTGGTCGATGGATGAGGAATTGGCTAGGACGTGGGTCATGAAGTGGGCTTAAGGGTTAGGAGTCATCCCAATGATCTTTCCTCAGCTAATCAAGAGGAAAGGAAGAGCGATGGATCAAGTCCGCTCGTAGCCCCCGTCCGGGCGCCTCGACACGGATCGGTTGAGCTCGAGCATGGTCAGGCTGGCCATGACCTCGGGCGCGGGAAGGCGGGTATGCCCGCAGAGTTCGTCGAGGGAAAGGATGGATCCGTCCGAGAGGGCCTCGAGGATTTTCTCCTCTTCCACGCTCATGGACGGGGGCGGACCGTCTTTCAAACCCGGTCCGGCTGGAACAGGAGCCCCTAGGGCGGGGAGCAGCGGACTGAGCTCCTCCACCATGTCGCGGGCCCCGCGAACGAGGGTGGCTCCTTCCCGAATCAGGCTGTGGCAACCAGCGGAAGATGGCTGGTCGATACGCCCGGGAAGAGCAAATACGGTGCGGCCCTGATCGGCGGCAAACCGGGCGGTAATGAGGCTTCCTCCTGAGGAGGCTGACTCGATTACCAGAACGGCCTCCGAGACCCCCGCGACCAGACGGTTTCGACGAGGGAAGGTATGGCGATCAGGACGGCGGCCAAAAGGGAACTCGGAGGCGACGGCGCCCGTTTTCAAGATCCTTTGGTAAAGCCCAAGGTTCTCGGGAGGATAAACCACGTCGATCCCGCTGCCGAGGAAGGCGAGCGTCTTGCCTCCGGCATCGAGGGCACCCTCGTGAGCCTCGGAGTCGATGCCCCGGGCCAACCCGCTGACGATGCAAAAGCCGATGCGGGCAAGATCTCGGGCCAACTCGCGAGCATGGCGCTTGCCGTAGAGAGTCGGGTTCCTCGTTCCCACAATGGAAAGGTAAGGGCCGAGGGGAAGTTCGCCGGCCAGGTAGAGGCCAAGGGGCGGGTCGTAGATCTCTCCGAGCAGGGGCGGGAAATCCGCTCCATCGAGAAAGGAGAACGAACCCCTGGCAAGCCTTTCCTTTTCCTTGGTCAGCCAGGTTTGGTGCCCTTCGCCCTGAATGGAGCCAATGATCTTCTCCCCCACCCCGGGCACGGAGGAAAGCTCGCTCCGACCGGCCTTGAGGATTTCCCGGGGATCGTCCCCGAACCGTTCCAGAAGGCGTCGCGCGGTAACGGGACCAAGGCCCGGGAGGGAATTGAGCAAGAGGAGGGAGTCGGGAATACTGAGGGAGTCTATGAAGCCGGACACGGCTGACCTTTATGCGCGGATTTGGAAAACTGGCAAAGATAAAGGGGAAAAGGCCAGGGAGCTCAGGTGCGCAGCTCGCCAAGGAAGTTCATGCGGGTGGGATGGCGCAGCTTGCGCAGGGCCCGGGCCTCGATCTGCCGGACGCGCTCGCGGGTCACCCCCATGATTTCTCCAATTTGCTCGAGGGTGAGCTGCCGACCGGGACAGTGAACCGATATCCAGACGCATGCTTTGCGCAGGCGTTGCTCATGCGTTCCCTTGAAGGAGGGAATGGGAATGTCTTCGACTTTTGGAATCCGGCGGCTCACCACTCAACATAGCGCCAACCTGGAAGGGAAGCAAAGGGAGGAACGCAAAAGCGCTCCTCTACCCCTCGAGATCTTCTTCTGCAAGGGGATGCCCGACCTCAAGGTCGCAGGCGGCCCGTCCCCCTAGGACTTCCTCCCAGTGGCTCGGGCAAAGACCGTCTCCGGGCCGGGCTACGCGAAGGTTGGATGTGCTCAGGATTTCCCCCTTGGCGATGGGTGCGGAAACGAGAATGGAACGCTTGAAGAAGCCAGGTTTGACTTCCACACGAGGACCTGCGGATCCATCCGGAGGGGTAACGGAGGAATGGGCAACGCGAACCGCCTCCGCCATCTCCCCAAATTCGAGCGGGAGCATTGAAAAGGCCCCGTCGATACTGTCCTCCTCGCGGTCTAGGGCGAAGTGTTTCTCGATGACACGGGCCCCAAGGGCTGTTGAGGCGACGGCCACGGCGTGACCTGGGGAATGGTCCGAGAGACCGTAGAGGGTACCGTGGCGCTCAGCAAGCAGGGGCATATCCTTCAGACGGAAGTCCTCGGGCCGGGCGGGATACTCACTGACGCAGTGCAGGAGGACGATCTCGGGACAACCACTTGCACGAAGCTCGGCGAGGGCCTTCTCGATTTCCTCGTCGCCGGAAACGCCCACGCTGGCGAGGACGGGCTTGCCGGTGCTTCCGATCCGACGAAGCATGGGAAAATGGTTGAGCTCGAAGGAGGCGACCTTGTATAGGGAGGGCGAGAGGGTTTCCTCAAGGAAATCGACCGCTGATTCGTCGAAGGGAGAACTGAAGAGGGAGAGCCCGTGCCGAGCGGCTCTCTCGGCAAGGGGAAGATGCCATTCCCAAGGCGTCATGGCGAGGGCGTAGAGCTCGCTAAGGTACTTGCCCTTCCATAGGCCATCCTTGAGGAGAAAGCGGTCGTCACGCCCTTCCACGGTGATGGTCTCGGGCTTGTAGGTCTGAAGTTTGACCGCATCGGCCCCGGACTCGGCCGCCCGGTCGACAAGCTCGAGGGCTTTCTCTAGGTCGCCCCCGTGGTTCCCGGACAGTTCGGCCACCACGAGTGGGGGAAGTTGGGGGTCGAGCAGCTGGGAAAAGGGGTCCACCGGGCCGGGAGGATGGCGAGCCTTAGGTCGAGGATTGGGGCAGGAAGTCCTTGAGCAGGACCTTGAGCTCGGCCTCGTTCAGGGAATGGCAGTTGACGTTGCTGGCGAAAAGGAACCCTTCCGAGCAAGTGACCCCGCCAAGGATGCCTATCTTGTTACCCCAGAAGGACTGGATGGGCTGTATCACGAAATGATCCTCGAATTCTAGTATGTTCCTGGCCTCGTCAGCGGGAATAAGAACCTCGTGCATCTTCTCACCGGGACGAAGGCCGATGGTTTCCCACTCGCAATCGGGAGCAAGCACCTCCGCAATGTCTGAAACCGAGCAGGCTGGGATTTTGGGGACGAACAGTTCTCCTCCCACCATGTTCTCGAGGCTCTGGAGGACAAAATCGACGCCTTGCTCAAGGGTGATTAAGAAGCGCGTCATATCGGGGTTCGTGATGGTAAGCTTGCCCGATTCGCGTTGCTTGGCGAAAAGAGGAACAACACTCCCTCGGCTCCCAACGACATTACCGTAGCGAACCACGGAATAAGTCGTGCCTCCCCCTCCCGCATAGCTGTTGGCCGCGATGAACACCTTGTCCGAGCAAAGTTTGGTTGCACCGTAGAGGTTGACCGGGTTGACCGCCTTGTCCGTGCTAAGGGCAACGACTTTCTGGACCCCAGCTCGAATGGCTGCCTCGACCACGTTGGTGGCCCCATTGACGTTGGTCTTTATGAACTCGTGTGGATTGTACTCGGCCGCGGGAACCTGTTTGAGAGCGGCGGCATGGACGACGTAGTCGACCCCTCTCATGGCCAGAAAAAGCCTGTCCTGGTCACGTACGTCTCCCAAGAAGAAGCGGAGGGAAGGGCTTTGGAAGTCCTGATGGGCCTGCATCTCCGATTGCTTCAGCTCATCGCGAGAGTATACGATCAAGCGGTGAGGGCGATATCTTTCCAAGACCATCTCTACGAATTTATGACCGAAGGAACCGGTTCCGCCCGTGATCAATATCGATTTGTCATTGAGCATGTTTAACGATTCATTAAACCAATTTTCTCCTCTAGAGTCGATGCGAAAGATACACCACAGGGATGCCTTCGTTGAACGCCCCCCCCAATATGAGGGCAAAGGAGGATGTCGGTGAGCGAACCATGGGGTTCCGAAAACGTCGTGGAGGGAGCGACCACGGCCATTCTTCTAGGGCCGCTTGACCGGAAAACGCTGGAAGAGGAATGCTCCGACCATCCAAAGGGTGTGCTCTGGATCGGCCCCGGGGATGCGGAAGGCGGAAACCCTCCACCACCAGGTCTCGTCATCACCCGCATCACTGATAGCTCAGAAGTAATCCAGAAAGCCATCCGAGGGATTCTCGGGTCGGAATACGAGATGCAGCCCACGGTCAAGGCAAGTCAGGAATCGGAAACGGATTCGCCAGAGGCCTACTCAGACATCCTCTCCCTTATCATTGCGGAAATCGACTCGACCTTCCGGTCGCGGAAAACCAGAGAGGAGGTGGGCTTCCAGCGACAAGCCCAGGTCATGACCAACCTTCGGGGCTATCTGGGAGGGAGGGTTCCCGAAGAATGGCGAGGGATGGCCTCCAATTGCCTAGCCGTGGTCGTTGGTGCCGGTCCTTCCCTGGATCAAACTCTTCCTCTTCTCCAGAAGGGCTTGCCCAAGCCCGTAGTGGTTGCAGCGGACAGTAGCCTAAGGGCCCTCCAGAACTACGAAATCGAGCCGGACTTCGTGGTCAGCATAGACCCAGAGAAAATTCATACGGACTGTAGCAGAGAGGATTATTGCCCGGGCATCGCCATCCTTTCCAGTCAATCGCATGGAAGCTGGCTGGCGAAATGGGGTGAGAAGTCGCGATTCTTATCGGGACGGGTGCTGACAGAGGACTGGTTGGCCGAGAAGGGAATCGGCAAGACGAGGCTTCAGGCGGTCAATAACGCCGGGCTTACCGCCCTTCTGTTCGCAGATTTTCTCGAGCCCGCCGCCATCCTGATGGCAGGCATGGACCTCTCGGGCGGAGGAGATGGTCGGGAAAGGTATGCCGAAAGCACCGGACGCTCCCACATGCAGATTCATGCCTCTCATTTTCACAAAGTTCCGGGGAACTTCGCACCCACGGTCCCTACCCCATTCCTCTCGGACTGGCAGGAGACCTCCGACCTAACGGGGGAAGTATCACGAAGAAGGATGGTCATGAACCTGAATTACCGGGGAGCTAAACTGGAAGGAGCAACGGTCATCCACCCAGAAGACATAGACGGACTGAAGGAAGCAGTCTCGGAAAACCTTTCCCCCTTCGCCTCCAACGACGAAGAGATCATGCACAAGCGAAAATCCCTCCAAGGAAACGGGCTGAATCAGCTTCTTACCCTCCTCGCCTCGCGCTGCGACTTGGCTTGGAAGAATTTCCCTTGCAATACCAAAGATTACAACGCCGTACTCAATTACCTGCGGGAGCTGTTCACGGATCAGGATATGGCCAGGTTGCTGGGCGACTTCGCGTTTAGCATTCTTCCCAAGATCGGACCGGGTGGGACCATCGGGGAGGACGACCTCAATAAAGCCGTCCGACAGCTGGAAAACCTGATTTGGAAGCTGGAGGACGCCATCCTCGAATGCGGAGGAAGCGAGGAGTTTCTCCTTCGTTTCCTAACCGAAACGTTCGACTAGGAAACCTCATCGGACATCCGATCCATGGCCTTTTCGGCGACTCCGATGGCCCGGTTGATGGACTCGTCGTCGTGCGCATTGCCCAGAAACCAGTTGTGGTGAGGATGAAAATAGATTCCTTCCTCAGCGCATAACCGGCAAAACTTCTGGATCTTGAAAAGGGATTCGTCGTCCTCGAAGGATGGGTAAGGCATAGAGGCGGGACCGGTCATGCGGAGGCTTTGTCCGGCTTGGGATGCGGCCTGCTCAAGGCCAGTACAGAGGCGATTTCCTTTTTCCAGCACGGCATCGGCCACCTTGCCCCGACCGGACAACTCAAGCGACTTGAGGGCCGCCGTCATGGCGAGGGCATCGTTCCAGCAACTTCCAGTCAGAAAAACATCCATCGAAGGCTTGCGGAAGTCTTCCCGACCCACGCAGGCGGAGATGGCATAGCCGTTACCAAGAGCCTTGGAATAGACCGAGAGATCGGGCACAAAACCGAAATATCGGTGAGAACCTCCTTCGCTGAGGCGTCCCCCGCAGCGAACGTCGTCGAGGACGAGCAGGCTTCCGTGCCGGCGGCAAAGATCCTCGACGCCTTTCCAGAACCCGGGGGCGGGCAACTCGGAGGGAGCGAAGGCGGCATGGTGATATGGGGTGAGGATTACGGCCGCGATCCGGCCCTCGTTCCGGGAGAAGAGACTGGAAAGAGCTTCCAGGTCGTTCCACTCGAACTCAAGGACGGAGGAACGGTCTTCGGGGATGCGTCCGCCAAGGCCGGGATCGCACCAAGCATCCACCCCATGATAAGCCCCCTTGGCTTTTACAATCAACGGTCGCTTGGTGCTTTCGCGGGCTACTCGGATGGCCCAAGTGGTGAGGTCGGACCCATTCTTTGCGAAAACGGCCCAGTCAGCGAATTCGATCCGTTCCAAGAGAGCCTCGGCCAGATCGACCATGATTTCGGCAGGCTGGTTGAACACTGAGCCCTTCTCACGCTGGCGGGCAACCGCTTCCTCGATCTCGGGATGGTTGTAGCCGTGAAGAATCGAGCCGAAGCCACACATGAAGTCGAGCCATTCATTTCCGTCCACATCGGTGAAACCGCAACCTTGAGCCCGGTCGCAAAAATGTGGGAAATGACGAGGGAGACCGGCTGCCGGTGCAACGTGTCCGTAGATTCCACCGGGCACGGCCTTGAGGGCTCTCTTGAAGAGTTGGTCCGATCGGTCGCGCTTCATGTGACGGGGACGGGGACCCTGCCCAATACACACCGGGAAAGGTATCCGATTTTTTCCATAAGGGGAATCTTTCCCTGCAGAAGGACTTTGCCTGTCGCAAGGGCCCCGAGCTGGTCCATGCCTCGTAAAATTGCGTCGAAAGCGACTTCTGGACTCGAGAAGGTTAGGATCACCGAGGGGGTTTCCGAGGGGGTCTCGGAAGTGGCGGAAAAGACCCCCTCAGGACAAAGACGCAACCAAGCAAGTGAGCCATAACCATCGAGCCGAAAATCGACTAATTCATCGGATTCATCGCAAAAGAGGCTCCTTGAAGCCGGATCATGGTTACCGAAGACCGCAAGGGATTCGAGCCCTGCCCGCAGGAGAGCTGACAGGTTATTGGGAGAGATCTTGGATTGATCGTAGAGGCGGGCGATCCTCCTGAGGGCACAGATCGAGCGGAGGGCACAGAGAGGATTCCTGAAAACTGGCCCAAGCTCGGGCATGGCCAAGCCCTTCTCAATCGCCATCAGAAGGGATGCATCACGGAATACCAGTCCCTTAGGCCCGATCGATATGCGTTTCCCTGGCAAGAGCCTGGGCTCGAGTTCGGGCATTTTGGGACCGTAGCGGCTTATGGCCAGGCTTGCTCCAAAAATCGATCGGGCGGCCGCCCAGTGGGCAATGCGGTCGATACTCGGCTTCATTTGCCCAGAAGTGTTCGCAGGGCATCTAGAAGCTTGCCGGGATCGCTCGCCATCTCGATCTTGACGGATGGAACCTCGCCACCCGCCAACTCGGGCAGGCGGGAGGGGTTGTGGGTTGAAAGGACTGAAGGGGCCCGTTTCTTCCAAAAATTGAGGTTATTCGTCTCTTGAGGCATGACTCCACGGGAAAGATCGAATACGACGGGTGTTCCACAGGCAATTGCCTCGGTGGTCATACCAGCCCCCGGACGGGCAAAGAGGCAATCGGCTTGCCTAAGTATCAAGGCCATGTCCGGAGCGGACAACTCGGGCAAGGCTACAAAGGGCACCCGTGAGGATTTCTTTATGCGACTGAGATCGGCAAGGGTGGACTCATTCCGACCACATAGGGCAAGCAACTGGCAGGGCTTTCCAGAGCGGTTGAAGGCTTCGATAACCTGGCGGTGGCGGTTGACCCCATTGGCCCCTGTCCCAAGGACGTAGGTCTTGAGATCGGGCGAAAGATCATACTTGGCGAGGAACTCATCCCGGCTAGGCTGACCAGGTCGGTTATAGAAAGGCTTCCTCAGCAAGGGTCCGGAGGCAAGAGTCCTTTCGGCAGGCATACCTCGCCTGCGAGCGGCCTCGCAGGTCTCCTCGAAAGGCCCTGAGAACAGATCGGCCAGAGGATTGATCCAGTGACGGCTGAAGCCTTTCCCATCGGCCAACTCGCCACAGAAAATAACGAATTTCATTCGCTTTTCGGGAAGAGCATCTTTGCAAAGCCTGAAATATCCGTGGTTTAGGTGAGCGTGAACGCTAAGGACGAGATCAGGTGTGAATTCCGCGACCTGCTTGGCAAACTTGCCCGATAACAGAATGCGGCGGTGACCGCGGTGCAAAGATGCCCATTCCAGGAAATGAAAATATAGGTAATGAAAGAGAGGAAGTTTCCGCTGGATGAGGTTATAGAAAGCAGAACCCCAGCGATAGAGAGGAAAACCATTCTCGAGGGGACGCAGAGTACGGGTCTCCCCTCCGCTCTCGCTCCACCATGCACTAAGGGCGGCGGCTCGCATGTCGTGCCCGCCTCCGGTCGAGGAGCTGAGTATTAGCAGGTTCATCCCTTTTGGGTAAAGCTAGCCGCTTTTGGCGGGAAAGAAAACCATGAAAGCATCTCGACACTCACCCCAGCTTGGGGCAAACGAGGTCATTCAAGGTCGTGCACGAACAAGCCACTGCGTAGCTTGGGCTCGAACCAGGTTGTCTTGGGGGGCATGATCTCGCCGGCATCGGCAATGGTCAAAAGCTCCTCCATACTAACGGGGTAAAGGGCGAAGGCAGCAGCCATCTCGCCAGAGTCGACCCGTCGCTCCAGCTCCTCAAGTCCACGGATACCGCCCACGAAGTCAATGCGGTCGTCCTTACGTAGATCAGTGATGCCGAGGATGGGGCCAAGAACCTTTTCCGACAAGAGCGTGACGTCGAGGTCTCCAACAGGGGTTCCTGCGGATGCGGATTCGGACAGGGCGATCAACTCGTACCATTTACCATCCAGGTAAAGGGAGAATTCACGCATCTCGTGAGGCCTCGGACAACGGCCCCGAGCAGGTTTAATCTCAAAATCATCTGCTAAGGCGGCTAGAAAATCATCGGGGGAAAGTCCATTGAGGTCCTTGACTACCCGGTTGTAGTCGAGGATTTCCAGTTGGTCGTCGGGAAACAGAACGGCCAGGAAGAAGTTATATTCCTCGCTCCCCGCGTGCAAAGGGTTTGATTCCTTCCTTTTCTGCCCTACCCTCGCCGCAGCGGCCGTTCTGTGGTGGCCATCCGCAACATAGAGATCGGAAACGCTCAAGAAGGCTTCCTCCAGAAAACGGACTTTCTCATGCTCTGAAATGGTCCATAACTCGTGGCGGACCTCGTCGGCAGCGACGAAATCGTAAATAGGTTCGCCCTCCAAGGCGGAAAGCACGAATTCATTGATCCTCTCATCGCCACGATAGGAAAAGAATACGGGTTCGGCATTGGCGTTGAGGCATTCGACGTGGCGGACGCGGTCGTTCTCCTTGATCGTACGGGTCAGTTCATGCTTCTTGATCCTACCCTCGTAATATTCCCGGTAGTCGCAGCACCCGACGAGGCCGACCTGCGGCCTACCGTTCATGGTTAAGCGATAGAGATAAAAGGAGGGATCGGAGTCTTGACGGAAGATTTCCTCCCGGCAGAGGCCGGAGAAGTTTTCCCTTCCCTTATCATAGACCTCGTCTGAATAGGGATCGATGCCTTCCGGCAAGTCGATCTCCGGCTTGATCACCCGCAGGAAGGAGTGAGGGTTTCCTTCCGCCTCGCTTTTGGCCTCAGCCGAATCGAGAACGTCGTAGGGCCTGGATGCAACCAACTCCACCAAGTCCGGGCGGGGTCTGAGCGCTTTGAAAGGCTTGAACGTAGCCATGGGGCTTTGCTGGTTGAAGGAGTGGAAGGACTCTCAACCGGCCGTCTCTGATTTTTCCACCTCGGATCCAGCCGCAGCCTTCTTTGCCCGGATCTGAGCGATGAGCTGCTTGGCGGAACCGGCCACCAAGGTGCTCTTGAGAGTGCCCTCTGCGGGCTTGCTGGAAACGGCGGCAGCCATGTTGGAGGATTGCATTTCCTCAAGGATCTCGCGACGAAGTATCGAAATGGAGCGAGGAGCTGAGATTCCGATCTTGACCGAGTCGCCCTCTATCTTAGTGACTGAAATCTCTATCTCGTCTCCAATGGCTATGCCTTGATCGACTTTGCGAGAGAGTATCAGCATGGGTCTCTACGGTAATTTTTAGAGACCTTCACCACCCACATCCAAGACATGACGGGCAGAAAATTCCTCGTGATTGTTGATGATGCACTGTTTGGCGACCAAGGTCGCCCGGTTAACGATTATGGGACCGACTAAGTTGAGGAAAATTTTTCCCGATTCATCAGGGGGCAAGGTCACGATGTTCAGTATCATGGTGTCTTCGGGCCCGGTAATTCCAAGAACCTCGACATCGGCATCCGCAACCTCCACCGAGTAGTTGGGAATGACCCCCCCCGGCTCAAGGACGATGAAGGCCAATCCATCCTGCTTTTCCTCTCTCAACCACATGAAGGGCAATTCCTCCTTGTCGAAGACCAAGTCCATCGACCGAATCTCTGGAAATCCGAACAAACCCTGCGGAAGAGTGATCTGGTTCCTTACCTCGGACTGACCAATCTCAGGATCGTTGGAATCTTCTCCTGCCTTCAGTTTCATGGGGATTTGATGAAAAGAATTCTCAGAACTAGAGGTAGTTGAGAAGGGAGGTGTTGAGCAACTGAGAGCCCACCTGTAGCGACGCCTGGTAGGCAGTCGAGATCCGGGTGAGGCGCATAATGGCCTCGGAAAGATCGATGTCGATGTCCTTGGAAATCCTTTGGTCGAGCTGCATGAAATAGTCTTCATCATGGGCCCGGACGGTATTCATGCGAACCATCCTGGAGGACAATTCCCCCATCTTGTTGATCAGGTTTTCCTCCTGTGAGATGAGCTTCTTCTCAGCGTCCTCCACTTCCTGGGAGTAATGAGAGGGGGTGGCATTGGCGAGCGAATCGCGCAGGCCAACGATGGTCTTTACCGCATCCCCAAGTTCCTTGGTGCCATCGTTTCTCGCACTTAAGAAGCCCGAGATCTTGGTCTCGTTGCCAACATAGTGCTCACTATCCTTTTTGCTGCCGGTGTAGGTGATACCGACCACTTTACCATTTTCGTCGCGATGGTCGAGAAAAGTCTTCGATCCGGTGGCGAAGGAAAAAGTGTCCCCGATCTGAGCATAGGCGGTGGCTCCCGTCAGGGCGGTCGATTGGGCCAAGTTGAAACCGGTAACGGTGTAGGGCCCCGGATCCTTGGGGTTCTGATCCCACAGGATCTCGGCCTCCATCTCCTGACCATTCGGAAGAATGACCTTCGCCAACTGGAAGTCGGGAGGAAGGGAACCACCCAGTGACGTCCCGAAAAAATACCTGCCCGGGTTGATGACCTTAAGCCCGACGACCTGCCCATAGGCGTCCACGACGGCTTCTGCGGTAGCGTCGGTGCCAGTCGCTCCGGCGGACTTGATGGTCACGACCGGACGATCGGAATTCGCCACTGAGAACTTCATCACGTGGTCAAGCGGTTCCTCGATCTTGATCCACTTGTCGTTATCGACCATGGCGTTCGGGAAGAGAGCATTGGTGCTGGGAATCTTTTCGTCGGCAGGGGTAATGAGAAAGTCCGTAGTAGTAGTAGCTCCGCTGGAACTGGGCGTGATCTTGTTATTAAATGCATTGGCCAAGCAACGGTAGTAGCTTCCCTGATAGTGAACGATCTGACCGTAGTCGTAAGTCCGGCTCGACAACCAGTCCTCACCTTGACCGCTCGCGTGCGGGCCATTGCCAGGCTGACTCCCAATCCTCTTGAAATAGGGTGACACGTCAGTGTCGAGGGTGGGAAGACTGTGGTCGGGCACACCATTGGTCCTGGTCCAGAAAGTTCCGTTGGTCAAGTTGGCCTGGGTGTTATCTGTTGCGGTGAGGGCCTGCTGGGCCACGTAAAGCTCACCGTCCTTGTAGACCGAGTCTCCCGATTTCACGGCAACCCCCGAAACCCACGTGCTGGCCAAGTCCCAATTGAGGGTGAAATCGGCCAAGGTATTCTGGGTTCCGTCAAGGTTCTTGTTAGCCGCATACAGTCGGTTCGAGCTGACAGCCATATCCCCGGCATTGAAAGGTCTGCCTTCAATCCATGTAGCGGGTTTGCTGACGTCTTGGGTCGCCACAAAATAGTTCTTGGTTGAAGGATCGTAGACGAAGTCCCCCACCTTGGCCACAAGGGCACGGTCGGCGAAGTAGGACAACTCCTTACCTTCGGTCGGCAGGTCGTCCCCGAGCAGGTATACGTTACCATCCGATCGCTCCGTCAATGCGGCCAGGTTGAGACCGGAGGAAGAAAGGTTGCCCGATGAGATCGTCGCGGAAGAAAGATCGATGCTTACGTCGGACTTGGCGAGAAAATATTCGCCCGAGGCCGTATCGAAAACATATTGCCCGCGGGAAGCAGTCACGGGCTGGGGGCCGTTGGCGACTTTGTCCAATCCCGCGATTGGCTGGGAACCGAAGACGGTATCCTGGAAATATACGCTGCTTCCGGTACCCCCCGGAGGAGGGATGGCGATGGCTTCCGCCTCTACGGCGGCCGAAACGTCGGTGACCGAATTACTGGGTAAAAGGTCCTGAACGGTTGGGTTGTTGCTAAGCAAGCTCCAGTTAGCGGAAAAATTGACTTCCGTATTTTGAGCGCTGGTAAGGGTCGAATTAGCCTGCCAAAGCTTTCCGTCCCGGTAAGCGGTCTGGAATCCGGCTGAAACAACTTGTCCTTCCTTCCATTCACCATGATGATCCCTGGCAAACTTGAAGTAGGTCCCCTTTCCCGCACTCACTCCTCCAAAGACGACGTGAGGGAGCAAGGGGGTCGTACCAGTCTGAGGGTCAATTCCAGTCGGGACGCTCTGGGAATTGTAGGCCTTCTTGGGATCGAAGGTTCCCCTCATCTGGTTGGTTGCGACCTTGGTCATAAGCCCATCCGGGGAAATGACTTCGCCCGCAGAGTAGGGGGACGCCCCGTAGGCAGAAAATGCGCTCGCAACGAAGGGATTGGGGATCGACTGGGACTGGTTGCCAAGGGCCGTGGCGACCGAGTTGGCATTGGTGATGGCAGCCTGGAGTTGCGTTTCAGTATAGTTGACCTTCTGGTTAGCCACGTAATACTGGTTCGTAGTGGTGTCCAGAATGTGCTGTCCGGCAGAGAGTTGAGCCCCAATCCCAACGGTCTTCTGAACTTGCCCATTGTAGTTTACGACTACGCCGGAAGGCGGGAACCTTTCAACGATCTTGGACATGTTTTGCGTATCCACGCCAGCTGGGTTTTCCACTAGGAAATAGCGTCCCTCGTGCAAAACGACGTCCTTCGCCTTGATACCGTTATCGCCAGGCTTGAAGAGTTGCTGGTTGGCCTTGACGTAGGGGCCTTGGATGACCGAACCATCTTTCGAGGAGGCCGCCAGTCTGTAGTCCATGGTCTCGGCATCGAAAAACACGACCCCCTGGTTCTCCGATCCCGAAACGGCGAATTCGTTGACCGGTATAGCCACCTGCTTGACGTTATTCGCGACGTCGAGGTTCAATTGAGCTATGCCTTCGTTCGCCGCGGTGTTGGGGTTGTCCAAAAAAGTATACTCCGCCTTCTTGGCAGACCAGAGCAAGTTCTGAGCGTAACTGGTGGCTTCCGCCTGATCGGCAAAAAGCTTTCCGTCGGGGGCTATCCAATAGTAGCGGTTCTCGGAACCGGTAACCTCGAGGTTCCAGTCCTCCCTTTCAGTAGTGTAATTGGAATTGAGCTCGCGCCAGTAGGCTCCGTTGGAGGCCGTCGGGTCGTGGTTGACGTTGTGGGAGCCTATGGACTCGTAGAGCTTACCCTTGAAGCGAACGACGTCCCCTTGCTGAAAAATGGTCAGACGTTTCCAGTCGACGGCATGCTCGGCCTGAAGGGTGGACGCTCCGTCAGCGAGCTTCGAAGCTACCGAGAGGTCCCGCGACCAGTTGTTCTTAACGACCGACTGGTAGATGCCCAATTTTTGGGTGTTGGTCAGGTCGTCATAGGAGGTGATACTGGGAAAGGTCGTCTGAGGATAAACCTTGGACGTCTCATCGTCGAGGGCCTTCTGCAGGTTGGCCGGAATACCCTTGACCGCCTCCTGCACGATTGCCTTCTCGGTCTCGCTCAAGTCTTCGTAGGCTACACCAGGATACCTGGACGCCGTTTCCTGATTGAGCTTCTGCTCGAATTGCTCAGGGAAGTAGAAGTTGGGATCCCAGTGGGTATTGAGCTTTGAACCGGCGTCATAGGTTTTTCCAACCGCCCCGGTCACGACCAGCTCGCCATTTGAGCTCACGGCAGCGGCAAGATCGACGGCGGGGTCATAAGCCAAAGAAGAGGAACCCGAGCCTCTCACGAAGGCCTTGTATTGGGAGGTCTCGTAAGACTGGGAATCAGAGAGGACGTCGGACTGGTTATTGATCAAGTCCCTTACGCGGGCAGCGACTTCATCGGTCTCAAGACCATCCACCTTGGACTGGAAGACGTATTCCCGACCGTTGAGGGAGAAGATCATCTCGTCTCCGAATCCTATCCGTCTTTTTCCATCGGCCCAAGCTTGACCGACTTCACTAAAGGAGAAGGTCTTGGTCTGCCTCTTTCCGAGCATGACGTCCGTGCTGGCGAACTTGGGCTTGAGCTTGGTTCCCCCAAAGAGAGCCTGCTTGCGATGAGTGGCGTTGATGCGGTTGAGGGCTTCCTCGATCAGCTGGTTGATTTCATGCCCATAGGTCTCCATGGCGGGGCCATTTAGACTGGAGCCCGCGGAGCGGGCGATTTCCTGAGCCCTCTGGTTAAGCTCGGTCAGTTTGTCCAAGTTGAGTTGCCCGGCGTTGAGAAACTCCTCCGCATAGGAAGCGTTCCTTTGGTATTGGGTCAGTTGACCTTTTTGGGTTTCAAGCCTGATGACTCGGCCCAGGCGCATCCCGTCGTCCTCCGGAAAACGGAGCTTTTGCCCACTGGAAATCTGCCTGTCCATCTCAAACCTCTTCTGGTCGAGCTCTCGGATCTTTGCCGAGATTGCATTGGTCGAGCTAAGGTTGGGCAGGCGCATCGGTAATTACTTAATGAGGCCCATAACGACCAACTCGAGCATCTTGTCGAGGGTATTGAGGACGCGCGAGGATGCCTGGAAGGACCTCTGGAATTGCATCAGGTCGGCAACTTCCTCGTCGATCGAAACCGAACTGACTGCCCTTCTCTGGTCCAGGAGAAGGGTCTCGATGGTTTCCTGGTGCCCGATGTTTTCGTTTACGTCGGAAAGGGTGTTGCCCAAATCCGCGTTCATATTCGAAATCATGCTGGTAAACTCCCCGTTACCAAGCTCGGCCACCGAGAGTGCGATCTCATTGGAAGCTTCGTCGAAGTCATTGCTCGCCTTGAGTCCCTCTGCGGTAAGATCATCGTGAATCACGAGCGAACTAGCCAGGTTCCAGCTATTGTCGAGCACCGCATCGAAGGAGAAGTTGTCACCGAAAAGAAAAGCCTTTGATCCCTCGTTGATCCTGAAGGGAAGAGTATCGTATCCCAATAATGTCGAGCGGCCCTCATTGTCGCCGGTACCTGGCATCCCGTCGTCTCCCGGGTAAGAGGGATCCGCCTCAGTGGTGACGTTCTTCATCCTGCGGGCGCTGGCGTAAAACTGGAAGATCGAGTCCTTGTTGAGGGCAATCTTCAAGTCGTCGTCGTAGGGATCGCCGGAATCGTCCGCAAAACCATCGTTGCCCCGGATGTAGTAGTCCTGGAGCTTGAAGTCGCTAAGCCCAAGCTTAGTCGGGTCGGGGTGATTGACCGGCAGGTCGTCCGGCACGACCGGGGAAATGCTGCTCAAGGTAAAGGTATCGGACTCGCCAAACGGCAGGATCATGTTGGTCTCGTCCTTAAAAAGCCTCAGTTCCCCGTTGCCTTCAGCACCATAGAGACCTAGATCTTCCATGTAGGTATTGCTGCCGAGGGTTGGTCGGGTCAGGTTGGCCTTGAAGCCAAAAAGATATTCGCTGGGTGCGTCGTCCGGGTTGTAAATCGTGTTAACCTGCTCAACGAAGGTTGAAACGAAGCCGTTCAAGGAAGTGCGGAACTTCTCGATATCCACCAAACGAGATTTCTGGTAGCCGTGAATAGAGCCCGACTCGAGCTTAACCTCGGGTCCGGTGGTACCATCCTGGTTCTTGACGAAGAGCGCATCCGTGGAGGGAAAACCCGAGCCCTTGTTGAGAATGTTCATGCTCTTGATTTCTCCGTCCTGCACGATGGCCTCGGCCACGCCCACATTGACCTCGACCAAACCGCCACCAGCCACGTTCCAACCGATCGGGGCGGACCTGCGATGAATGGAAGGGGCGGGCAAGCCCGAGTTCGGATCGGACTTGAAAATATGGAAATTCTTAACCCATTGGTCATCATTGGGGTTGAAGGAGGCAACGTACTCCTTGCTGCCTGCAATCGTGGCGGGTTGGGCCTTGACCAGGAAATGAGTCTGGGTGGCTTGGTGGTAATAGACCTTGCCGTCTTCGAGGGGAAGCTCGGTCTGGGTGGTGGTAACGGCTTGCCCTGTGGCTTGGTCTAGGGTGGTAACGGTCTTCTCTTGGGGCAGGGTTTCGACCGTCGGCACGGTGTCGTCGGCGTAGGCTCCTAATCGCTCGAAGTCGGAATTAGAGTTGCCCGGATTGGAGCTAGAATTTGCGGGGACGTCCGTCAGGGCCATAAAGAAAGCACCTTCCACGTTGCTGGTTGAACCAGCTCCGACATAATGAAAGATATCGCCGGCCTTAAGATCTTGCCCATTGGGCCAAGTCAAAGCCGCGGCTTGAGACTTGAGCGGCAGGTTGCCCCCGATGGAGATGACCCCACGATTCGGATCGGAAGGGGTGGTTAGGTTTGAAAGATCAACCCCCTTGGCTAGATCCCTCAAGGCCTGGTAGAAATTTCCGTTGTACTTGAAAACTTCCCCGTAGCCATAACCACGGGAGGTGAGGACTGTATTGTTCTCGGCATTCTGCACCCCGAGTTCCTCATTGATCGGGCCCAAGTTAGCCGTCGCTTGGTAAAGCTTGCCCTCGTAGTAGATCTGGTCGCCCTTGGCAACGTATTCCACATCGGAATGACTCCTCTTGGTCTCGGTGAAAATACCATTGGGAAGAGGTTCCTTGATGACCATGAATTTGGTCTCGTCGGCCAGCAAGTCGTCCTTAATGGTGTTGCTTAGAGCCTGGTAATAGTTGGCTCCTTGGTAAAAGACTTCCCCGGCTTTCCTAGCCTCGGTCGACTTGAGAGGGTCGGCGACGGCCCCTCCGGCAGCGGGAGCGGCGGCGAAGTTGTTGGCTGGTTCGACTTGAGTGTCTACGGGTTGACCGGCTTGAAGGGTTGGGTCCGGTTGACCGGCTGCGGCGGCAGCCTGCTGCTGGGCATTGGTATTGGTTGCAGCGGTCACGGGATCAATGATCTTGGGTGGCAAAAGGGTAAAGAGAAGAGGACCGTCCGAGTCCTTGTACCTCGACCCGCCGTCGAGAACCTCAAAGCGACCAAGCTTGCCGTCCGAGCCAACCTTGGCCCTTACCTTGGCCGTTTTGCCGGAGGCATCCCTGGGAGCGGCAAGGCTGAACTCCTGTCCCCAGTCGTTGCTGAAACCAAGAACCCCGTCCTTGTTTAGAATCTCAAGTTGCGTAGGAGGAGATCCGGCTTGGCTATCTACGAACAGATTTAGGAAACCGGTCGGGTTATTCTGCTCATCGACCTCGGCCTTGGTGGTAAAATTGACGTAACCGGCCAATTGCTCCAAAAGAGCCTGTCTTTCGTCTCGGTAGGAGACAGCCTTACCTTGGTCGAGAAGCTCGAACCTGCGCACCTGGATGTTGGTCTCGTGAATCTGGGCCAAAATGCGGTTTGCGTCCTCAACCGACCTTTCGATGGTTTCGGTCAGGTCGGACTCGATCGACTCAAGACTTTTGCCGGCCTCGTTAAACCTCTTGACCAAGGTCTGGATCTTGTGGAAGAGCTCCTGCTTGATGGCCGGTTCGTAGGGGGAAGCGGATAGCTCCTCGAAAGTGTTGAAGAAATCGTTGAGGGCTCGCGTCAGGCTGCCGGGAGCAAGATCGCTTTCATGCAAGTCGTCGAGCCCTACGTTCACGCCCTGCCGAGTGATTTCCTCCCCTAGCGCAACTTGTAAAAGCTCGAGAACTTCCTTCTGGGCGGCGAGAGACTTGCCGTTTCCGACCTCGTTTACGACCCGGCGATCCAGCAACTCGCTTCGTGCGTGTTCCACTCCGGCTACCTCGAGAGAGGAGGAAAGTAAGCCGCCAAAAGCCTTGTGCATGACGCCCTCACGGGCAAGCACGCGTTGGCGGGCGTACTTCTCGTCATTGACGTGAGCTAGGTTTTGACCAGCCACTTCAGCAGTCCTCGCATGGTAGCGGAGGGCTTCGCTGTTCTTGGAAATTTCTCCTAAAAGTGACACGTTTCTTGGATAAAGGGCTAGCTAGGCGGATTCGTTGAGGGTTGAGCGATCCTCCGTCGAAAGATTGGAAAGGTCGCCGCTCTTGTCGTAGGTCTTGGAATGGGCTGCTGGATCAGTGACTCCAAGGATTTGGTCGGTCACCTCGGTCAAGCGGGAGAGCAATCGTTGGTTTTGCTCGATCTTCCTCCTGATACGAGAGATGAGGCCATTGATTTCCTCGATGATGCTCTCGAACATGGGACGAGTGACGTCCGGAAAATGATGAACCAGTTCACTGAGCGAGGACTCGTTGGGCTCTCCATAGGAAGAAGCTAGGGTGGAAACGAAGCCCTGACGACGGCGCTGGAGGATTTGGCTGGCCTCCATCTGCGTTTGCACGGACTGATTTATCTCGAGCAGGCTTTCGGGGCGACGGTTGACGATGCTTTGCTGTTGCGCGTTGAGCAAACCCATCAAGCCCCCGTATTCCTGGAGCTCGTCCCTAAGCAGTCCGAGCAGGTCCTCCCAATTGAAAGAGGAGCCAACATTCGGAACTTGGGCGGCTTGAACCATGATTACTTCCCTGGATCAGCCTTGAAGGACGGCTTCTGATCAACGTCCGCAGGCTTCGCGTTGGGATGATTAAGTTGCTGTTGGAGGATGGTCGAGACACCAAAGCCTCCCCCGCTGGCAATGCTTTCGGAAATCGCATCAGTGAAGAAATGACGGTAGAGACGGTGAGCATTACCGTCCTCGTTGAAGACACCCTTGAACATCGGCTTGAGAGCCTCCTTGAGGAACTGCTTGACCAAGACGGACTCAAACTGCTGGCTCACCGCTGCGGTCTTTTGCTGCTCGCTGACGTGCTTGGAATGAGCCATCTCCATGAGCATGGAAGAGTCCATGCCCACGTATTGCTTTCCTATGCCATTAGTTTCCATTGTCTCGGTCAGTTGATGATGAGCTCAGCCTGAAGGGCGCCCGCGTTTTTGATGGACTGAAGGATGGAGGTCATTTCCCTGGTGGTCAGACCTAGCTTGTTCAGAGCCGAGGCCAATTCGTTGACGGTAGAGGCGCCTGGAGGGTCGAGCTCGTCAAGGGGTTCGAAGCGACCGACTTCCTCGATCAGGTCGGCATTTTCCCCCTGCATCACGGTAGTGGCTCCCTGGGAGAAAGGAAGAGGCTGACTGACACCGGTAGTGGGGTTGAGGAAAATGGTGATGTTGCTGCTGCTCACGGCAACCGGGGAAATCCTCACGTTCTGTGTTGCCACGATGGTTCCCGTCCTTTCGTTGATAATGACCCGGGCGGGAACGTCTGGCTTGACGTCGATTCCGCCTATTGCTGCGAGAAAGTTGGTGGTTTGCCCTTGGAAATTAGTGGGAACTCGGATGTTAACCAGACCACTGTCCTTGGCTAGTGAGGTACCGGGATAGTACTTGTTGATGGAATCCGCAATCTTGACCGCGGTGAGGGAATCGGGTGAACGAAGGATAAGCTCTAGCTCACCGCCGTTTACAACCTTGCTCTCGATCTCCCTCTCAATGGTCGCGCCATTACTCACCATGCCGACCGTAGGGTGGTTAACCTGGACGTTGGCCCCTCCGGCGTTGCCCGCGGAAAGACCGCCCACGCTAACCGGGCCTTGAGCGACAGAGTAAACCTTCCCGTCGGCCCCGTAAAGCGGGGTTTGCAAAAGAACGCCCCCTTGCAGGGAATCTGCGTTGCCGATCGATGAAACGGTTACGTCCATCTTGGCTCCCTCCTTGGCGAAAGGACCGATGTCGGCCGTAACGATGACGGCGGCGATGTTGCGGGACTTGTCCGCCTTGTCCGCCCGGATTCCCAAGCTTTCGAGGGCATTGAGGATGCCAAGCTCGGTGTACTCGATCCGTGAATCGCCCTGCCCCGCCAAGCCGGTCACGATCCCATAGCCGTAGAGCTGGTTGCTCCTGCTTCCGCGGACGTCGGTCAGGTCCTTGATGCGGGCCCCGAAAACGGAAGATGCTCCCAGTAGAAAAAGGGAGCAGAAAATCGCGAGTTCTGAAAATCTGGGTTTATGCATAATCTTGGTTAAAAAGGATTGATGATGGTCGCGAGTCTCTGGTACCAGCTTTCCTTTTGGGCGTCGTTAAGGCTTCCCTTGGAGACGAATTCGATCTGGGCGTCGGCAATGTACTGGGAGGAAACGATGTTGCGGTACCTGAGACCATCCTTAAACCCGAAGCCGATATCCTCCTTCCGAACCATTCCCTTGAGAACCGCATAATAGCTCTCGCCTGAAAAGGTAACCATTCTGGCTCCCTCCAGCACCAGAACACCGTTCGGAAGAACGTCTATCACCACCACACTGACCCGACCCTTCAGGTTCTGGGTGTTTGCGATCGACCCACCTCCCTTGTTGCTGCTCTTGGTCTCGATCTCGGTTCCGGGAAGTCCGCCGTTGTGCTTACCCATGTTGCTGTTCGCAAAAAGGAACTGCTTGACCGCATTTTCCACCTGAGACTGCCGACTGCGTACGGAATTCTGAGAAGCGGCAAGGGAGGAACTCTCGGAAACGTCGATGGTAATGAGGTCACCCACCGCATAAGCCCTTTTGCCTACGAAAAGTCCCTTCTGGGAATTGGTGCTCTTCATCCACAGGGATACCGCCTGAAGGGCGGGGGCGGACGAAAAAGCCAGGAACAACAAGGAAAGCAAGATTGATTTAGACATGTTAGAGATGTACCTTTACGCTGTTTTGGTTAAGGACCTTGGCGGGAAACTCCTTCTTGGAGGAAAGGTTCTTGATCGTGACGATCCCGCCTTCAACCCCATCCTCAAGGGCCATCCCCTTCATGGTAACGTAAATGCCGCTACCCGAGGCAAAGACGTCGACGATTTGGCCTCTCTTGACGAGGACGACCTTGGAAAGGTTGTTCCATTTCAGCGGGCTGTTCGCCTTCAGTCCGGAGCCAAGCTGGTAGCCGGAGAGACGGGAATTTGCGGGGACCGAACCAGCGTGCTGCTTGAGAACGTCGACGAGACGAGTGGAAAGATTGGAGGGATGGAGGCGGGTTCCCCTGGCGAGGGGAGACTTGGAATAGAAAACCTCAACATAATGAGCCAGACGGATGGGCTCGGCAAAGCGCCCGATCTCCTTGCCCTGATCCCAGATGCTGAAGCGTACGAAGGTACTGGGAGTAAGCTCGTCAGGGGAACAGTCCTTGATCTTGAGCATGAAACTGGGGCTCGAGGAGATACTCTTCCATTCACGCGTCAAGAAGGCGGAAACGGTCCCGCTTACCTGGAAGCGGTGGGCAAGCGCCTCCCCCAAGCGCTTCTCGACGACGTTCCGGTCGAGCACGATGGGGGCCGAGGCCATAAAGGCTTTCTCGTCACGAGGGAGAGTTGGGTGAGGAGAAATCAGGGCGGAAGATTTTACCACATAGCGTGCGCCCGCGGGACGAGGGGCAACCTCCAGAGGATCAAGGAAACGACCAACGTCGGCCGTCGCCACAAGGACGGGAACAAGGAGGAAGAAGGTAAAAAAGGACCGCATCCTTACCTCTTCAATTGGTTGACCCGGGCCAACATGTCGTCCGAAGTCTGTATGGACTTCGAGTTAATCTCGTAGGCGCGCTGGGCGATGATCATGTTGACCATCTCCTCAACCACGTTGACGTTGGACATTTCAAGGTATCCTTGCTGCAGGACGCCAAAGCCGTTTTCACCGGGAGCACCAATCTCGGGAGCCCCGCTGGCCTCGGTCTCGATAAAGAGGTTGCCGCCCATGGCCTTGAGACCGGCTGGGTTAGGAAAACGAACCAGCTCGAGCTGACCGATAATCTGGGTGCCGTCCGCAGTCTCCACCGAGACCTCTCCGGTAGGGGAGACGAAAACGTTGGTCACTTCCGGGTCAATCTGAAGACCAGCGGCCAAGGGAAGGGCGTCGGCCGTAGTGATCTGGCCATCAGGGCCCACCTTGAAAGCGCCGTCCCTGGTGTAGGCTTCGGTGCCGTCGGGCCGCTCGACCTGGAAAAAACCGATGCCGTCTATGGCAACGTCCATTTTCTCGCTCGTTTGGGTAAGCTGCCCTTGGGTAAAGATCTTGGCCGTGGAAACGACCTTGGTACCATTGCCCATCTCGACCCCGGTTGGGATTACGTTACCGGCCCCAGTCTGGCCTCCCGCTTGACGTGGGTTTTGGTAAAGAAGATCCTGAAACTCGATCTTGTTCTTTTTGTACCCCGTGGTATTGACGTTGGCAATGTTGTTGGAGATGACGTTCAGGTTGAGCTGCTGAGCCTGCATCCCGGTCGCGCCAGAATATAGTGATAGATTCATGAGTCAGGTTGGATGGTTAAGGTTATTGAGTCTGGCCTAGCGTGCCAATGGCCTTGCCGATGTTCTGGTCGAAGGTCTGGATCATCTTCTGGTTGGCCTCATGGGCCCGGGAAACCTCGATCAGCCCGATCATTTCCTCAATAGCGGAAACGTTGCTGTTCTCCAGGTAGCCCTGCATAATGGTGAATTGCTGTTGCTCGGCGGGCTGGGGTTCCACATCCGCCTCCTTGGCGACGAAGCCTCCTCCCACCTTCTGAAGATCGAGGAGTGGATTCTCGAAGACGAAAACCCCGACCTGTCCGACGTTTTCCCCATTCTGAAAAATCTGGCCTTCCTTGTCCACGGTAAGGTCTCCGCCCCCAGGCACGGTCTGGATGGGGGCTCCCCCAACATCCGCAAACTGGTGACCCATGCTGTTGACCAGCTCGCCGTCAGCATTGACGTAGAACTGACCATCCCGGGTATAGACGGAATCGCCGTTCTCGTTGAGCAGGGCGAAAAAGCCCTCTCCGCGAAGGGCCAGATCCATCGGGTTGTTGGTTTCGCGCAACTCGCCTTCATGGTAATCCACCTGGTTCTTCATAACGGGAAAAGAGCCCGGCATCTCATTCTTGAGCTTGTCATGGGTGCTCCTGGCAATCTCGCCACCCTCGACCGCCTCGAAGCTGACGGCGACTTTCTTAAAGCCAGCGACGTGACTGGCGGCTATGTTGTTGGCAATGACGTTCTGGTACTGCTCAAGGCCGCGGAGGGCCGATGCGTTCTCATAAAGCGATAAATTCACACGAGTGTGAAAGCAAAAAACGCGCCAGAAGATCAAAGAAAGAGCCCAAGAAGATCCCAACCCAGGGGAAATCAGGGCTTCAGTACTGGCAGGATATCTCGAGGAGCTTGCCGTCGGGCAAATAAACTACGATCCGCGAAGGCTTGCCGTCGGTCGAAACGACCTCGACCTTGGGGGCATTGGCCTGGTCGTAAATGACCTCTACCTGCTCCTCCTGAACGTCCTGGGGCGCAGTGCCCTGGGACTGAACCTGCTTGGGTTCATCCTGGAGGTAGGACCGAAACTGATCGTCCTCATGCTTAAGCCCCTCCGCAAGGGAGGAATCACCACGACCTGTCAGGTAACTTTCCATAAGTAAAAAATGTTAAAAGCAATTCCCATACCTAAAGTAAGTTTACTCGAATTGCTTCAAATCCTCCTTACTCATGTCGAGCACAAGACTTAGCTCGACCCGACGGTTTTTTACGGGTTGGTTAGGATAGCGCCTCTGATTGGGCTTGGTCGAGCCATGACCGGTGATGCGCTCGAGTTTCTCGCTTAGCTCACCACCTGAGTAGTGGATCAAGGCGTCTGTGACCTCCGTTCCCTGAGCGAGGGACATGTCCCATTCGCTTATCTCGGGGTCCTTGCCCCTACCTTGGCTGAGATGATTAGAATGAGAATCGACCCGGAATACGAGAACGTGCTGGGAGAGCAGCCAAGACATCCTCTGCATAACCTTCTTGCCATGGTCGGTTAGCTTGGAGTCCGAGTCCTCGAAGAGAGGCTTCTCATCCCCGTAAAAGAGGGTAACCTTAATCCCATCCGTGGTGGCCTCGATCTGGATCGTCTCGTCATCCATCTCATGGAGCTTCAAGCGCTTATACCAGTCTTGAGCGATCCGGTGAAGAACGTCTATATCGATCGAGGTGGTGTCGTCCGTATTGCGCATCGTCGTATCCGAACGCCCAACAATCTGGTCCACCATGCTACCTGGACGAGCGTCTTTTTGCTCTACGGGAGTGGACTTAGGCACGCCCGCCATATACGGATCACGAAAAAAGCGGGTCGTTGCGATAATCACTTCTTCGTCCTGAGAAAGAATCCACAAGACCAGAAAAAGCGACATCATCCCGGTTACGAAATCAGCGTAGGCAACCTTCCATGCTCCGGCATGGGCGGCGGCCTTTTTTCTGCGCAGAACAAACCTGGATAAAGCCCTTTTCACATACCTGCTAATAAAATACCCGTCCTTCGGCTAGGCGCCTTTAGCGGCGTCCTTGCACTTCTCCTCAAGTTCATCTGCCGTCGGCTGAATCGACTTGTCGAGTGAACGACGCCCGATCTCTACCGCCATGATCGGAGATAGCCCGGTGGCGAAACCGGAAACCGACCGTTGCACGATGTGATAGTAGAGAAACTCCTGGGTCTGGTTGAGAGTGATGAGTTGCGTCAACGGCACCCCAACTCCATAAGCGAGGAAGATACCGAGGAAAGTTCCACTAAGAGCGGCCGCAACCTTGTAACCGACAGACTCCGGATCCTCGAGGTTGGACATCGTATTGATAATTCCCAGTACCGCCGCGACGATACCTACGCCGGGCAAGGCGTCGGCAATCATCGCAATCGCCTTGACTGAGCGACCGGCTTCCGCTTCGCGACTGGAAAGTTCAGCCTGCAGGATGCCTCCGATCTCGGCTGGCTTGCATCGACCGTCCACGATAGGCCTAAGGGAGTTGCAAAGGAACTCGACGAGGCCTGGATCATTGAGGAAGGATGGATACTTAGTGAAAATGGAACTGTTCTCCGGGTCACTCACGTGTTCGTCGAGGGCTGGTGTGCCCTTACGCCTCCCGAGCATGAACAACTCGTAAAGAAGGACCAGCAGGTCGATAAACTTGCCCTGATTAGCAGCCCCCCCCTTGAAGGCCTTAAAAATATCGTCCTTTAGACCTAGGAGCACGCTCTTGGGACTCGAAACGACGAGGATGCCGAGACCAATACCGCAAATGATCATGATCTCACCGGCGTGCACCAGTGACCCTGGGGATCCGCCCGCAACCACGAACCCACCTATGCAAGAAACAAAAACGATAACAATACCTATGGCTAGAAGCATGGCAGAAACTGGGTTTTAATTAAGATTTTGGAAATGGGTACGCAAGGATAAGATGGAATGTGAAAGAATTTGACTGATTCGCCCTTCGGTCAAGCCAAAGATTTCCGCAATCTCGGAAAGTTTCAGTTCCTCGTAGTAGTAGAGAAGAAGGATTTTCTGTTGCTGATCGGGCAACTCCTTGATCCTGTCTCGCAGGAGCAGAACCCTCTCACGATTCTCCGTTTTATCGAGGGCATTCTCCTCCGTGGGATCAGAAAGGGTTTCCGTGAGGCTGAGACCCTCCCCTTCCGATTGTCCGTAATCAAAGGAAGAATCCATGGGAACGAAGGTGACCGGTTGAGTTTCCTGGAGAAGCTTTTGATACTCGCCGGGTGAGAGGGAAAGCTCGTTTCTTATCTCCTCCATGCTGGGCGGACGCTTGTCACGGGCTTCAAGTTCGGCAATGGTTGCCTGTAGGGACCTTGCCTTGGCACGGTTGGCCCGAGGAAGGGAGTCGATGCGCCTCAATTCGTCCAGCAGGGCTCCACGGATCCTGAGGGCCGCGTAATTGCCGAATGCCTTGCCCTTGCATGGATCAAACTGGTTGACCGAGACTACCAAGGCCTTGGCTCCGATGCCGTACATATCCTCCACCTCGTAGGAATCGGGAAAATGATGGCGCATGCGGGATACGATCGACTTGACCAAGGGAAGATAGTCCTCGATCAGTCTCTCGCGGTCCTTTTCACTATTCATGGCCTTGCGGTAGCGCTCGGCCGCCTGCTTCATGCGATCGAAATCCTTCTCGCGACCGACCTGACCGCTGGTCGACTCCTTTGCCAAGGGAACACTCATCTATCGTCCTCCATTTAAGCCTGGGCCTCCACGATGGGCTTTTGGGGGTTGGCTACGGCTTCCGTCATTTGATCGGCGGTAATCTTCTCTTGGGCTTGCACCTCGTCGTTTTCGCGCTTGGGAGTTTCCACAGTCGTTTGCGCGGCAGACTCACTGGCTTCGGTACGGTTGACCACACTCCTGAGAGCGAAGCCGAGCAAGGCGCGACCGGACAGAGCGATCAGCAAGCAACCCACAGCCCCATGAAAGAGGGCCATGGAAGGATCGCGATGAATCAGCAAGGCTAGAAAAAAGAAAAGTGCAAAACCACAAAAACCGCAGATGCAGAAAAAATATTTGGCGAAGTCGTTCATTCAATCATGCTCTTCGGTAGGATTCGAATCCCCGTGAGTATAGTTCCTCAGGGAAAGTTCTTGCAATCATCTGGTTAAGAACACTGGTGGTAAAGTCTCCCGTTACGTTCTGTCCGTTGCAAATACAAAGGGGCGCCAGCCCCGAGTGCAGAATGATGGGCCACAGTTTGGTTGAGTTCGACAACTCGTCGAAATGGGTAAATGCGAGGTGAGTGGCCCCGAGATGCTTCCCCGAACTTATGTTCTTTAGCAGCACTTGGCGATCATAAGCCCCGTTCAAGACCAGAACCCGCGTAGTTACTTCCAGTTGATCAAGGGTTTCCTTGGTTTCAACCCAGTCGTCGATATGGGAAAGGGAAAGGCCCGGGAAATCGAGGTAAAGAGGGCTGTCCGCACCGATCTGGGGAATATTGCTGGACTGACGGAAAAGCGTCACCCCAACCACTTCGCAAAAGATCCGCAGGGCATCGTCGGGGTTGGGAATACCGTTCTCGACCTTGAGCACATGCGGGGTCCGCTTGTTCATGAAGACTTCGTGCGCCAGGAACTTGCAGAGTGTCGTCGTCTTCCCCACTCCGGGGGCTCCGATCAAGGCAATCCGGTCAGTAGTCGGCACGACTTGGGTAGAACGAAAACGATCTGATAGTCCTATGGTGATTTCCTTTAGGGCGTCGGCGAGCGGCATCTCACTGACACTCTGCCAGTTGGACCAAGACTTAATCTCGGAAAGCAGGGCCGCATCAAAGCCGGTCTTGGATAGGATGCGGGCCGTTTCCCCGGCAACCTCCGCCTCGGACTGAGAGTCGTCCGTATGAGACGCTTCTTCAAGCTTCCTTGGGTCGGCAGGATCAACCTTAACCGCCTCATCCACGGGGAGAGACTCTTCGGCGCCGGGTTCGGGCACGGAGTCCAGAGAGACAGCTGCGTCGGCTTCTTGAGGAGTCGACTCAGGCCCGGGCACTTCCGCGATCACTTCCAGCTTGGGCGAGGAAATAAAACGCTTCAGCCCTTCCCCTCCGACCTGCTTGACTGAAAGAACACGAGCATCCTCGCCCAGTTTTTCACGGATGACGCGTACCGCCTCCTCGGCAGAACGAACCACCAGCCTGAATTTCTTCCCTGCCTTGTTATCGACGTTGTCTTCGGCTAAAGAGCTCATCACTCAAATCGGGCTCAGACGGCTACCGCGGTCTCCCCCGCGGGAGGAGGAGCTTCCTGCTCCTCCATTGCAGCCATAATTTCATCGGGAAGGGATTGTTCGGAAAGGGCAATGGCCCCAAAGGGCTCTATCTGGGTTTCACTGGGAAGTTCCTGGTAGGCTAGAACGACCAATTGCGGATAAGACGGCTCCATGAAGCGCCTGAAGGCGAGCCTGAGCTCGGAAGTCGTGACGATTACCGGCGTAAGGCCCTTTTCGGTCATTTCCTTTATCTTGGGCTCGATCTCGGCGATGATGCCCTCGGTCAGGGAGGGGTCCATGACCAAGCCCACGTCGAACTGGCTTCTTTTGACCCTACTGATCAGGGTCTGCTCGAGCCGGGGCTCCAGGGTCATGGCCAGCAGCTTGTCCGGCTCGACCTCGAATTCCTTCACGAAATACATACCCAAACGCTTGCGCGCCTGCTCGGAGAGATCATCCGGGTTCTTAGTCAGTGGAGCCATATCGGCAATGGTTTCCAGGATAAGAGTGAGGTTTTTGATCGAAATACGCTCCCTGAGTAAATTTTGCAGGGTCCGCTGGATAATGCCTACGTTGACCAAGTCGGGTAACAATTCGCTGACCAAGGTCGGGTTCCTGTCCTTGATCAGGTCAAGGAGCCTTTGCGTCCCTTCTCGCTCGAGAATCAGGTAAGCCATTCTCTTGAGGACGTCGGAAAGGTGGGTCACGAGCACGGATGAGGGATCGACCACGGTGCAGCCTTCCACCTCCGCATTACGCCTCTCCTCCTCAGGCACCCACATAGCCTGTATTCCGAAAACCGGCTCGATAGTGGGAATGCCGTTGAGCTTGCCTGCATCGCCTCCGCCCATACTCATGGCGAGCATGCGGTCCGGGATGATGGTGGAACGTACGATTTCCTTGCCCCGCATCATGAAACGATACTCGTTCGGCTCCAACTCGATATTGTCGCGAACCCCGATAGTGGGCAGAAGCATACCCATTTCCTTGGCGAAATTAGTCCGTGCCCCGGTTATCCTCTCCAGCAAGTCCCCGCCTTTCTTCTTGTCAGCGAGAACAAGAAGTCCATAGCCCATCTCAAGGCCAAAGACCTCCTGCTCGATGGCGCTCTCCATGGGGGAAAGCTGCGTGGCTCCCTCCTCTCCGGGACCGGCGGCTTGTCCACCATCCAGATGAGAACGATTTCCAGCGGCATGGGACAAGGCAGGGTGATCGGTCGAGCCGATCTCCTCGAGAAGAGCGGGCTCGGCCTCGCCTTTTTTCTTGAAGAAATAGGACGTGGCGAAGCAACCCATGGAGAGAAGAAAGAAGGGCCAGAAGGTCTCGTCCAAGAAGAAGGCGAACAACAGGAGCATGGCGCCGGAAATCGCAACAGCCTTGGGATATACCGTCAGTTGCCTGCCTACGAATTCCCCGAGATCAGCCTCCTCTGAGGAGCGGGTGACCAATATACCGGCCGCGATGGAGACGATGATGGCCGGGATCTGAGTGACGAGACCGTCACCGATTGAAAGAATGGTGTAGGTCTGAAGAGCATCGGCCATGGCCAAGTCACGCTGGAAATAGCCTATAAGTATACCACCGATCACGTTAACAACGGTAATGAAGATACCGGCAATGGCATCACCGCGAACGAATTTGCTTGCACCGTCCATGGATCCGTAGAAATCGGCGTCCTTTTGGATTTTCTCCCGCTTGGCAAGGGCCTGAGCCTCGGTGATTACGCCCGAGTTCATCTCCGCATCGATCGACATTTGCTTCCCAGGCATTGCATCGAGGGTAAAACGGGCGGTTACCTCCGCAATCCGTCCGGCGCCCTTGGTAATAACCACGAAATTGATGATCACCAAGATCAGGAAAATGACGGCCCCGACGACATAGTTCCCGCCAACGACAAAGGTGCCGAAAGACTGAATCACCGAGCCTGCGTCGCCATCAAGCAGTATCAATCGGGTTGAGGCCACGTTAAGACCGAGTCGGTACAGGGTAACGGCGAGAAGAATAGTCGGGAAAACGGAAAACTCGGGTGGTTCCTTGACATAGATGACTGTAAGAAGGATAAGAAGGGAAATAGCGATGCTGAAGACCAGCAAAACGCTCAAGACGTCCTTGTGGACCGGAACTACAAGCAAAAGAACGGCGCCAAAGAGGCCAAATACGAAACCGAGATCGGAATTGCCCCCGAACCGTGCGAAGGCTTGTCTTACTCTGCTCATAAAATCATTCATAAGAGCCTAAGCGGCAATGGGTTTAGCCAAAATCCTTCGTGCCTTAAGGCGGTGAAAATAATAGGCGTGAGTCTTGTAGACCAAGGCAAGAATCTCGGCAACCACTTGATAAAGCTCGAGTGGAATCGGGCTTCCGACCTTGCCGATCGCAAAGAGCGCTTGTGCCACGGGTTTGTTCTCAACCATGGGCACTTCGTGCTCAGCTGCTATGATTTTAATTCTTCTGGCCAACAGGTTTTCTCCTTTCGCGACTACTACAGGAGCAAGATCCGTGCCTTTTTCATATCGAAGAGCAACCGCGTAGTGGGTGGGATTCGTTACGACCACATCGGCAGTAGCTACGTCCGCAGCCCCCTGACCACCCAATAGCTCCATCGCCTTCTTTCTTTGAGCCGATTTCACCTCTGGTGAAACTTCCTTGCTCTTTCTCTCTTCCTTGACCTCCTCCTTGGTCATCTTCATATCGTCGTCGTGCTCCTTCTTCTTGATCATAAAATGGATAATGGCAACAATCAGGAGCAGGAGGACGAGGATGGCGAACATCACCACGAAAAGCTTATAAATGAACTGGGGGAGGTGCTTGATATCGACCACCGCATAAAAAATCGGGTCGTCCAGGAAAATCAAAAGGGTAAGCCAGACCACCGACCCGATGGCGAAAAATTTTAGGAAATCAACCAGAAATGCCTTTAAAGCCTTGGGCCCGAAGACCCTCTTGGCACCATTAATAGGGTTCATCTTATTCAGGGTCGGCTCGATGGCCTTGGGGGTGAAGCGAAAGCCTGTCTGCAAGCCCTCGGCAACAAAGGAAGCAAAGAAACAGGCTACGAGGAGGGGCAGCACGATCAAGGCCATGGCAAAGTAGGAATGTGTCATGGTGTGGGCAACGCCCTCTTGCGTCGCCGTGATCGAATCGAGATTCTCAAAGAGGGAACGGGTAAACTCGACTAGTTCCAAGGCCTTCGAGGGCGCCCAGAAAAGAATCACCAGCAGACCTGCCAGAAGTGTCATGGTCATCCCAATCTCCGGGGCCTTGGCGAAATTACCCTTTGCTCTTGCCTCGGAGAGTTTCTTCTCGGTCGGAGGTTCGGTCTTCGAGCTCTTGTCTACGTCGGACATTTCGTTTCCGTCAACCGGGCTGGATCATGTCGAGCATAACCTCGACGGAACGACGGCTGTTTTCAAGGATATAGGATGAGAGCAGAAGAATCGAAGACACCAGCAGGACGAGGCCAGAGAGGATCCGGATGGCAAAACTGGTCATAAAGACGTTCATCTTTGGTACCGCCTTGCCGAGCACGGCAAAGGATACGTTGATTAGAAAATTCAAGCCAATGAATGGAGCCGCCATCAAGGTTCCGATCACGAACACGTGAGCCACCTCACGAACGAATTCAACCATAGGGCTGGCCTTGAGAAAAAAACTGCCGATGGGCAGGATCTCAAAGCTCATGATGAAGGCCTTGAGCACGTCGTAGTGAATCCCCGCAACGAAAAAGATCAATAGGGCGAAATAGTAAAGCAAGGTTGTAATGGTCGCGTTGTTGGAACCAAGCAGGGGGTTCATGCTGTTGCTCGCCATCAGGCCGATCTCGTAGGAGATCAGGTGACCGGCCAACTCGACCGCGAAGAACACCATTCGGACCGTCATGGCAAGTAGCAAGCCTATGCATACCTCGTTCATCGCCAGCAAGATAGCTCCCGCAAAATGAGTTGCGATCCCCAAGTCAGCCGGCACTAGGGGATTAATGAGAATGGAGAGAAGAAGTCCAAACCCAGCCCGGATCTTTACCGGGATCATCTGCCCGGCAAAAAGAGGGATTCCCAGAAAAAAAGCGCCCGTCCTCAGAAAGACGAGCACCCAAACGATGATCTCCCCAGCATAGATGGTCATTGAGCCATGGAGGGGATCATGTTGATCATGGAGATACAGAATTCGGTCATAGTCTTGAGAATGAAATTAGCCGAGAAGACGATGGCAAGGGAAACGCAGACCAGCTTGGGCACGAAGGTAAGGGTTTGTTCTTGCAGGCTCGTGATCGACTGGATGAAACTGACCAGCAACCCCACAACGGTAGCTGTCCCAAGGATTGGAATGGCAAGAATCAGTCCAGTCTGGAGCAGGTTCCTCATGATATCCACCGCCAACTCCATCGTCATGACTCGATTCCTTTCCTAGGCTATGTTGAAACTGTTGACCAAAGACTGCACGACTAGGTACCACCCATCCACCAGGACGAACAGGAGCAGCTTGAACGGCATCGATATGACGACCGGAGGCATCATCATCATCCCCATAGACATAAGGGATGAGGCGACGATAAAATCCACGATGATAAAGGGAATGAAGATCAGGAAACCCATCTGAAATGCGGTCCTGAGCTCACTTAGAACGAAGGAGGGAACGACTATGCTCAAGGGAAGTTCGTCGCGGGTCATCGCCCCCTGCCGGGAAATCTCGAGGAAGAACTGGGCGTCTTCCTGCCGGGTCTGGTTCATCATGAAATCCTTCATGTGGGCGGTGGCAACCATGAGGGCGTCGCTTGACTTCATCGTGTCCGCCATGTAGGGCGTGACGGCATCGTCATATATCTTGTTCCAAACCGGGCCCATCACGAAAAAGGTCAGGAAGAGGGCGAGGCCCACGATAATCTGACTGGAGGGAGCCGACTGTACGCCGATCGCATTCCTCACGAAGCCAAGAACCACCACGATACGGGTAAAACAGGTCATCATCATGATGATGGACGGCCCGAGCGTGAGAATGGTCATGGCAACCACCAACTGGATCGCCACCCCAAAATCTCCCTCGTCGTTGGATCCGGTCACGTCGATACGCAGTCCGGGCGAACCGGTTCCGGTAGTCTGGGCGTCCACGGACTGGGTAAAGGAAAGCAGAGTCAGAATGCCTAGCAAAGGCAAAAGAGACCTTATGGTAAAAAACCTGCTAGTCTTGCGCTTCATCCCTCCCCCTTTTGACCGGAGCTCGCTCGCTCCAACTTGACCTGAAAGTCGCCCTCCCCTCCGGACAAGCGCGAAAGATAACTGATGGATCCAGGACTAACGCCTATGAGATGCTTCTCGGCTCCGTACTGGGCCACAACCAAGAATTGCCTGCTTCCGAGCGAGCAAGTATCGGCCACGACTATCTTTCCCTCGTTGGCTAAGGCCGAGCGAATTTTTCTCTTCCGGGTATAGTCGGTCAGGAAGTAAGCCCCGGCGCCAAGCAAGCCGAGAAAGGCCACCATCTGGACCAAGTGAAGGGCATAATCCCACTCCCCGGAAACGGCCCCGGGAGAAGACAGAAGGCAAAATGGCTCTAATGCCTGCATGGTTACTCATGCCCTCAACTTGCGGCGAGCAGTTGAACGCATTGGCGATCAGGAGGGGGAATCAACGATTTCGGTAATTTTAAGTCCGAACTTATCGTCGACCACGACGACTTCGCCGTGAGCAATAAGCTTGCCGTTAACGAGCAAGCTAACCGGATCCTTGGCATTCTGCTTAAGCTGAATTTGAGCGCCCGGGCTTAGTTCGACCACTTCCTTCATGGGAAGTTCAGCAGTCCCAAGTTGGACGGTTACGTTTACCTTAACGTCCATGACGATATCCATTTTCTTACTATCCATGATTTTTTCCGATTAGTTTGACGGCATCTGCAATGCTTTCATTGACTTGAAAGGCCACCTGATCGCCTTCGAGACCGACTTCCCCGATGAAACAGGTTCGGTTCTCGATACGAAGCTTGGTATCTTCCAGAAGAGACGGGGACATCTCAATGACGTCGTCCACCTGTAGATTGGAGAGATCCCTGAGGGTAAGCTCAAAGGCATCCCATTCAACGGAAACGGCAACGGGAATCTCGTCGTAGATATCGTGCCAGCGGGGAGGCAAGGAGTCCTTCTTGTCGGTACTCGCCGAGGCGGTCGCAAGTAGGCGGCTAACCACGGGCTCAAGAGTATAATAGGGAACGGCGATCCGCATGGGCCCGGAAACGTCGCCAAAGGACGCCTCCATGCTAAGGATCAGCATCATCGCGTCAGCAGGTGAAGTCTGGAGAAACTTGCCCGTGCTCTCGGTCCCAATGATCGATGGGTTTAGTTCCATCGTATTGTGCCACTGCTTGCACCACTCCTCCAGGATTATTTGATTGAAATCCTCAACTAGGGCCTTTTCGATGTCGGTCAACCCTCGTTCCTCGGGATTGGTCGAACCGCGACCCCCGAGAATCCTGTCCACCACGGTGGCTGAAAGGTGTGAATTGACGTCCAGCAGACAAACACCGTTAAGTTCCTGCAGCTTGAACATCGTGATACAGGAAGGATCCTGGATGGAATGTGTAAAGTTCGCATACAGGTCGGCGTTAAGATCTTCCAGCTCCAAGTTGAACTCGGTCCGAAGAAACATAGACAGGTGACCGGCTAGGTAATAAACGAACTGCTCGGACTTGGTCTTGAGCTTGCTCAAGTCCGCATCCGAAAGCACAATGGGGTTCGTAAAGTCATATTTCTTGACCTTTATGGCAGAAGGATCGGTCAGTTTCGTCCCGTCATGCAGGAAAATCGGACCGCCCAGACCATCGCTCTCGATTTCGCTTAAATCGAAGCTTTCGTCCGAAAAGTTTGGGTCGTTTTCCATGTCGAGCTAGGATCGGAGCAAATCTACTGCACCACGAATTGGGTAAAATAAATATTCCTTATCAAGTCGCTTTCACCGCTACGGTATTTCTTCAGAACGATGGAAAAACCCTTCTTGAGATCGACCCGGACACGCTCTTGAAACCCGTCCAACTGAGCGTCCTCATAGGTGTATTGCCCCAGAATGGACAGTGCCTTGTCTCGCAGCCTGTGCTCATTCACTTCGAGAACCTTCTCAAAGTCTCCCGCCAAGCCTTCAAGCTTGAGTTCGACGTTGATGTAGCGCGACTTGATGGGGCCTCCCAAGTTGGTGATCAAGCCGATAAGGTCGTAAGACTTTTCCTCCCCCGATGGCTCCATGTCAAGAGGTTGCCCTCCTTCGGTAACCTGTTGGGTCTGAGCCTGCACTGGCTTGTTCATCTTGATGATGACAAACATTGCTCCCACCGTAAGGGCTGGGGCGAGGATGATCGCGACCAAGGCGGGAAGGAGACTGCCGCCGCCGGATTTCTCGGGAGGGGAATCATTGCTTTCAGGAAGTTCGTCTAATTGAGCGGCGCACATGGCAAGTAGGAAGTAGGATGGTTAGTATGATCTAGCGTTTCAGGTTAACGGCTTCGGATAAAATCATGTCGGAAGTGGTAACCACCCGCGAACCGGCCTGAAAGGAGCGCTGGTGGGAAATCATTGAAGCGAATTCATTAGTCAGATCGACGTTGGAAAGCTCAAGCGCGTATTGCCTGATTTTTCCGTTCGACCCGGTCGCTGGGACGAAATTGTCGAGTATCCCAGCTACGTTCTGCCCTGCGCGGCCATTCGAGTAGAAGCCGTTCCCAACTCTCCTGAGGTACTGTGGAGAAAGGAAGTTGACGATCTTGATCTGGCCGACACTCTTAACTAAGTCTTTTTTCTGGACTTTGTCGTGCACGACTAGATTTACCTTGCCATCTTCCTCGACTCGGCGGGCAACGAGGCTCTCGGTATCGGCAACGGCCACGGTAAGGGCATTGTCGAGGCCTTGTAGTTGATACCTGTACTGGTCTCGCGTAACGACAAAGCCTTGATTCGTAGCCTCAAAGGCACCTGCTCGGGTATAAAAAAGCTCGCCCGTTACCGGATCCGCCAACTCGAAGAAGCCACCCGCATTGGGGAGGGCCTCGCCTTGGATGGCCAAATCCAGGTCAAGCCCGGTCACCTCTACGGTACCCTGGTTGAAATCAGATGATACGGAACTGACGTGTACACCCGTTCCGTGTTGCTGAATGTTGTTACTGGGCTCGCCATCGGCACCTGACTCTGCATCATTGAGATGAAGGTAGAAATTATCGGAATAATTGGCTCTGGAGGCCTTGTAGCCCAAGGAGTTGACGTTGGCGATATTGTTTCCCAGAACCTGAAGACCCTGTGTCAGACTCTTGAGGGCGGTAATTCCGTTGTGAAGAGAGGGGATCATGACAACTAACCTTGCGGAAGGCTCACGCGGACGATGTCCTTTGGATCGTATCCCTTGCCAGAAACAAGAACGGAAATCTTGCCATCCTCGGATTTCTCTACCGACTCGACCAAACCGGAAACCTCGGTTCCCTCGCTCGAAATGGAAACGATGCGCCCGAGATAAGCTTGGGCAACCATATCCTTCTGGGAGTCGGCGAAGCTCTCGAATCCCTTAGTAAACTGTTGCATCTGCTCTAGCGAGGCAATGTTGGCCATCTGCGAAATGAACTCGGTATCCTTCATCGGTTCCAAGGGATCCTGGTTGCTGATCTGACTGGTCAGCAATTGGAGGAAGTCGTCCATCTGCATGTAACTGCCGCTTCGGTCCGACTGCTCGGCAAGTGAGGAAAGCCGGGGGTTCTGGTTCGATTGGGCGGCTGCTATGGCTTCTATCATGGCTATACGATTCAGGCGGCACGAGAAAAGTGCTCGTCCATCTCCTTGTAGTTGTTGAAAACGTTGATTTGAGTATCCCTGACGGATTTCTCGCTCAAGGCGCCGGAGAGGGCTTCCTTGGTGAGTCCGATCATCTCGAGAGAGTCGGGATCCGAACAAATCAGACAAATGGAAAGCTTCCCCCCGGACTTCTCCAAGCGGACGCCGAGTTTGGCTTTGTTCGGAAGATCGATGGCAAAGCGGACGACTTTCTTGGCGTGTTTATCCATGTAAGAGATCCGTGGCGTCACCGATTTGGTAAGAAACCTTACGAAACTGCGGGCCTGAGGCGACTGGGAGGGCTCGCTCGATGAGCGTCCCTCAAGGACTTGAAAATCCTGCTCTGACTGTCCGTTTTCCATCTTTGGGTGGGTAGAAGCATTTTTTGCGCCACGCCGTCCGCCCTTCCTCTTCCGACCATCCTTCGCATCCGGATCTAAAGTAATTTCAGCCCTTGAGTCGTCCTCTGCGTGGAGCAGGCTCTTGGGCAGACTCCGCAAGTTCTTACCCAAGCGGACCGGAGATGCTTTCTCAGCAACAACGGTTGCGGGCACCTTTACGCCCTCCGAATTCGTCAAGGCGGCAGCGATCCTTGAGCGGGCAAGCTTCGAACTCGACAAGCCGTTAGCGCTCTGGGTCGAGGGACGGGCAAGTGGTCCCTTGGCCCGATCGCTCGTCTTGCCGGTAGCGGGCCTGAGTGTCCCGGCCACAGGCTCAGAAGCGGTAGAAACGGCTTTTCCGCCTCCCCTGACGGCGGACGGGTTGTTGCCCTTTCCGGCAACGGGTTTGCCTCCATCCTTGCCTCGGGGAAGGTTCTTGACCTTTGTATCAAAGCTTTGGTCCAGTTTTTCCGGCAACCAGAATGAACCGTTCCTGCCAATCGCCTGGTGAGCGGGAGCGGGAGCAGCAGGTGCATTGACCTGCGGTCCTATGGAATTGAGTGACATGCGCCGAAAAAATCAGTTCGAGTTGCGAGCTTATAGGCCAAGTCCCGGAACTGCCTCGTCTAGATCCAGGCTGGGCAGCAAGCCCCTGTCCCGCATGGCAAGGGCATCGGCAAGCTCGATCAAGGCATCCTCGTCGCTGTTGAGCATGAAGGCGATAATAGGCGCCTTGTCCTCGGACTTAAGCATCTCGAAAATGGTCAAGGCTTCCTCAAACCTTCTCTTTTGGCGCCAGTTCTGGATTTCCATGCTAGCGACCTCTGGCCCCATCTCGACCCATCTCTTGGAGGTATCCCTGTATTCCTTTTCCTTGGCTTCACTCAGTTCCTGACCCTGTTGGGACTCGAAGTCGGCCAACCGGGCGGAAAGATCACTGCGAATCTGGTCCAGTTCCTTTTTCTGCTTCTCGAGGGCCTCGAGATCCATAGAGATGGCGGATTCCCGGGCATCGAGCTCGCTCTCGCGCTCGAGCAGTTTTTCCTTTAGGGCGACGAGCTCCTTGGAAAGCTGGTTCATGGAATGAGTCTCCGCTGGCGAATAGCTGGTATCGTCGGCATCGAACTCGACGCTCGTGAACTCGGCTACGATTTCCGGTTTGGGCTTAAAGAGCGTGTCGTAGTTTACCCAGACCATCCCCACGGCGGAGACGAAGGAAAGCAGAACCGCTACCAGTACGATAAGGTTAGTATTATTCATAGTTAGATGGTTTAATTGCTGCTAGCTTTGTTAAAGACAAATCGGGCCCCGATAACATCGCCGAGTTCCCTCTCCTCCTTTTTGGACTCATGCTCGAGGTGCTCCTCTTTCTGCTTCTCCTTGAGCTTGAGGAGACTTTTGAAACTCGAGTCCGTCTCAAGGAACTGATTCCTCTTGAAATCCTCCACCTTCCTAGCTTCTTGCACCCTAGCATTAAGGTCGATGATACGTTCCTTTGCATGGTTGATGGAGCGGTTGTAGGGTTCCTGCTCACTTCCGGAAAAGCCAACGGTCCGGCGAAGCCCGATCTCTTGCTTCAAGTCATCGAGAGCCCTATGCCCCTGATCGAGAAGCTTTTCGGATTCCTCCCTGTGGCGGATCGCAACGCCATATTCGGCTATCGCCTTGTCCTTGGCCATTTCCCGGAGGTGCAGAAGCGTCTCGAGCCTAAAAGTAAAAGCCTTCATGAGAAAATCCTAAAAAGCTGGGCAAACGCTTCTTCTCGCGACACCAGCCGATCGTAGGGCTGACGAAGAAAGTTTTCCAAGTGAGCGAACTTTTCAATCGCCCGGTCGATCTTGGGGTTGCTGTTCTTGACGTAAGCCCCGACGTTTATGAGATCCTCATTTTGCCTGTAGAGGGAAAGCAGGTCGCGGGCATCGGAAATGGCCGCAATCTCTTCGGCCGAGCATACGGCGCGATCCAGCCTACTAACGCTTCGTAGCACGTCCACGGCAGGAAAATGATTGGCGTTTGCGAGCTTCCGGCTCAGAACGATGTGCCCATCCAAAAAACCTCTGACGGCATCAGCCACGGGCTCGTTCATATCGTCGCCCTCGACTAGGACCGTATAGATCGCGGTGATGGCGCCGCTTTCGCTCGCTCCGGTCCTCTCAAGAAGTTTGGGCAACATCGAGAAGACAGAGGGCACGTAACCGCGGGAAGCCGGTGGTTCGCCTGCGGCCAAGCCGATTTCACGCTGAGCCATGGCAAAGCGGGTCAGGGAATCCATCAGAAGAAGTACCTTGGATCCCTGGTCTCGAAAGCCTTCCGCCAAGGCGGTGGCCAGAATGGAAGCCCGAATCCTCATGGGGGCGGGCTGATCGGAAGTGGAAACGACGATGACCGACTTTGCCATGCCTTCAGGGCCAAGGTCATTCTCAACGAACTCCCTAAGTTCCCGTCCTCGTTCTCCAACCAGAGATATGACGTTCACTTCGGCCTCCGACCCTCTGGCGACCATGCCTAGGAGAATCGATTTGCCAACGCCACTACCCGAGAAAATCCCGACCCGTTGCCCGTTGCCAAGAGGAGAAAAGGTATCGATGGATTTAATGCCGGTGGCGAAGGGCTTGCTAATAAGAGAACGACTTAGCGGATTGGGAGGCTCAGCGTAAAAACCGTCCCTTTGCGGAGCCATCAGGGGCCCCTTGCCATCGATTGGCCGCCCCATGCCGTCGATAATTCTACCAAGGAGAGATGAACCGTAGGGAACCTCGTTGGAATTCCTCTTGGAGGAAACCTTGCAGCCCGGGTGAATCAGGTGAACGCTCTCCAAAGCCATGAGCAATACCGTATTTTCCCTAAACCCGACGACCTGGGCCTCGATCTTGTCGTCATGGCGATCCGAACTAATCGAACAAACCTGCCCGATGCTGACTTCGGGGCCCTCGGACTCTATGATGAGACCGGTTACGCGTCGAACCGTACCTATCTTGTCGAAAGTCCGTACCCCCCGGATGCCTTCCTCCATGAATGCGAAACGCTCTTCTAGTGAATCAATCATCGCCCTTGAGTTCTTCCTCCACCTTACGCAGTTTGGTGGAGATCCGTCCATCGAGCAGCCCGAACCTGCTTTTGATCTGGCAATCCCCCGGAACAAGGGAGGGGTCCTCGAAAAACTGTAAGTTCGGATAACCGGCCAGCAGAGACTCGTCCCCGTCCAGGCCATCAAAGATACCGGCTATAGCGCTTGCAAATCCCTCTTCGGAAGATTCCGTCTCCCCCTCTTCCTCTTCAGGCTTGGATTCGGCTCTGGCCATTGCCCTGAGTAGGGAAAGGTCCTGAGGGCAAAGGTATACTTCCAGCTTCTCCTCCTGCCCGGCGAACTCCGATACCATACCTTTGACGATTCCCTCGATGGCCTCGCCATCCAGATTAACCTTGTCCAGCACCCGCTCGGCCAAGCCTACGACCAAGTCGGGAAGTCGGTTGTCGAGCTGGGAGACCAATTCCGTGGTCCTTTGATCGAGCTTGGCAAGCAACTCCTCTTGCCGCCTCGCGTAATCGTCACGCAGCTTCTTGATCTCCGTCTGGTAGAATTCGGCAGCCTCCGCTTTTCCACGCTCATAGGAGGAATGGGCCTTCGCTTCCGCCTGATCGGCGGGCAGGGACGGGTCTCCGCAAAAGGTTACGCTGAAACCTGAAGGAGCCTCGGGAAAGGAAATGGACTTATTGTACGACAACGTCGCTTCCTCCGGTATCAAGGATAATTTCCTCGTCTTCCTCGAGTTCGCGAACGATTTGTATGACACGATCCTGAGCAGCCTCGATCTCCGAGAGGCGCTTGGGTCCGAGGAAACTGAGCTGTTCTTCCAAGGCCTCCACCGCACGCTTGGACATGGTGGAATAGATGGTCTTCTTGAGCTCCGCGGAAGCATTCTTCAAAGCGATGATCAAATCGTCCTGATCAACCTCCTTGGTAATTTTCGAGATATCTCCGGCACTGAGACGGATCAAGTCCTCGAAGCGGAACATCCGCTGCCTGATCGATCCACCCAGCTTGGGGTTTCTTTTCTCAATGCTCTTCAGAAGTTCCTTACCCTCCTCCTTGTCGAACCAGTTCAGAATATCGGCGGCGGACTTCACTCCGCCCGTCTTGATTCTGGGAGACTGGCCCTTCTTGCCCATTCTCGCGCCAAGGGTGCCGGCTACGACCTCAATCTGGTCCATGGGGGTCGTTTCCATAGCCCCCACCCTCTCGACAACCTGCTCCTGAATGTTGGGCGGCATCATCTGAAGGACTTCGGACCCCTTGTCCGCGTCGACGTTCGCGAGAACGAAGGCGATCGTCTGGGGTTGCTCGAAACGAAGCACGTTGTAAATCTGGCCCGAATCCATTTCCTTGATGTCATCCATGAAGTCAAGGTTGTCGCGGACGGGGGCTATCCGATTCATCATGTTGTTGGCCTTGAAATCGCCATGTGCCAACTCCAGGGTCTTCTGGGCGAAAACGAGGCCACCCAAGTTCGAGTTCACGCTCGATTCGATGAGCTCGGAAAACTCGTCCAGCACGCAGTCCTTCATTTCTTGATCAATGATCGGAAAGTTACTGATCTCCTTGCAAATTGCCTCCGAGTCCTTGGTATCGAAACGCTTGAGCAAGGTTGCCGATGCCTGGGGTCCGAGAGAAATCATGAGGAGAGCCAGCTTTTGGTGCCTCGACATCCTCGAGTAGCGATCAAAAGCTCCTTCTTCTTCTTCCGCTACTTCTTCCATTTTTCCAACATCAGGATTCTTGCTTCAGGCGAATGAAAGGATTTCAGCTCGAGGAACCCGTCTCTAGGTATCTCCTGAGGGCGGTCCCAACGTTATCGGGCTTCTCCTGGATAAGATCATTGAGCAATTCTGGAGTCAATCCGCTCCCAAGGCTGCGGGTTCCGGCAAGCAGCTGCTGGTCATCCTCATCTAGGACTTGCACTTCGGCCTCACTGGGCTTGAATTTCTTGAACATCCTCAGGAACACAATGAACATGATAATGGCAAGAAGCGGACCTAGCAGGCTCTTGAGAATCGGACCGTAAGTATCAATGAGTTGCTGCCACTGTCCGAGAGTCTGCCCCGCAGCTCCAAAAACCGAAGACTCCGTAAACTCAACCTCATGGATGGTCACCAAGTCATTAACGTTGTTACCGGAATCGAAGTTGGCTCCTATAGCATTTCTGACGGCCTCCTTGATCTGAGCCACGTCAGTGCGGGGAGTCTCACCCTTGGCGATAAACACGGCCGCGCTTCGACCTTTGATCGCACCGGGTTCCTGTACCTCCTCGGTAACGGTCCGGCTGATCTCAAAATCGGTGGTCTTGGACTCCCTCTTCTCCTCGCTTTCGGCCATGATCGGGTCCTGCATGGTGGCATCTTGGCTGACGTTTGGAACGTTGGCGCCCATGCCGGCCGCGTTGTTGCCCTGCTGAGTCTCGACGGTCTTGGCGTCGTCCTTATCGGTCGTGGTGGTTCTGGGCACCTGGCCCTCGGGGTCGAATTGCTCGTCCAGCTTCGTGGTGGACATGGTGTCGAGGTTAACCGAAACGCGCGCCACGACCTTGTCCTTGCCTCCGACGATTTTGGCAAGCATGGTCTCGATCTTTTCCTCCAGCCTTCTTTCCTGAGCCTGATAGGCTTTCATCATCTGGCCGGCTATACCTGCCGCCCCACCTGACTCACCCTCCTCGGAAAGCACGTTGCCCTGGTTGTCGAGAACCGAGACGTTGGACTTGTTTACGCCCTTTACGGCACGCGAAACGAGAAATTGGATGGCATTTACGTTGGACTTGTCAAGAGTATTGCCGCCCGTATCCACGTAGACCGACGCGCTTGGTCGATCGTTGGGATCCTCACTAAGCAAGAGATTATTCTCGGGCTTGACCACGAAAACCTTGGCCGAGCGGATCGAGTCCATCATCTGAATGGTTCGGGCAAGTTCGCCTTGGATCGCCCGGGTATGGTTGGTCCTCTGGACAAAGTCACTGATACCGAAATTACCCTCGTCGAAAATCTCGAATCCGACATCACCGCTCTTGGGCAAGCCCTTCATGGCCAACTCCATCCGCATGGCGGCTAGGTTTTCCTCCGGGACCAGAATGGTATCGCCCGTTTCACCGTATTCGTACTGGATCTGATTGCTCTTCAAGACGTCGATGACCTCGCCCATGTCCTTGGGGTCTCCCCCTCTGACTAAAGCACGCATGTCGGTACTGCCGCCCGACCAGCTCAGGATCGCCGCGCTGACGACCACTATGCCGAGGAGGGCTGCGCCCAGACCCAATTTCTTTGAAGATGGAAGCTCCGCCCACAATTGACTTAGTTTTTCAAATCTTTCTTTCATTTAGAGAAGTTGGAAAGGTGATGGTTGCTTATACCCGCATCCTCATGAGCTCCTTGTAGGACTCCACGAGCTTGTTGCGGACCTCGATCATCAGGTTGAAGGCTACACCAGCTTCCTGGGATTTGACGACTGCCTCGTGAATATTGTCGGAGCGGCCAAGGATGAGGTCTTGGGTGGCGTTCTTGGAAATCTTTTTCTTCTGGTCGACGCCCTTGATGAAGTTCTCGAACATCTGGGCGAAACCCGGGGCGGTCACTCTCTCGGTCGGGGTAGTCTTGTCGATGGGGATGACCTCCACGCCATTGCCGACGCCATTGGAGAGAGGCGTGCCTATGCGTTGCCCCATCTCGGACGTTTGGGCGGCAAACCTGTCCATCTGGGCATTGGGCTGCATGTTGGGATTCTGCGACAGTAGGTCGCTTAGGCTGGGAAGTGATGATATTTCGTTCACGGCTGAATTTCGGAAATCTACCTGCCAATGGACATGGCCTGCTGGGCCATGCGGCGGGAAGTCTTTACTACGGTTAGGTTCGCTTCGTAGGCGCGGGATGCACTTATCAAATCGATCATTTCACGGGAAACGTCCACGTTGGGCATCTGCACCATGCCGTCTTCGTTGGCGTGGGGATGGCCGGGATTGAAGATCATCCTGCCCGGAGTCTGGTCGTTGTAGACGTCCGTAACTCGCACGCCTTGATAGAGATTTTCGTCTACGTAGCCGGGAACCCTTCTCTCCGGGGTCTTGATGAATTCCTCAAAGACCACTTCCTTCCTCTGGTAGACTTTTCCGGTAGCATCCTGGGTGGTGTTGGAGTTCGCAATGTTCTGGGCGATGATTTCGAGACGGATTTTTTCCGCGGAAAGAGCGCTGCCGGTTGATTCTATGCCGGGTATGAGGTTCATCGTCATGACTTCGCGTTACTCCTAGAAGGTCTATACTCTTCCCTTGATGGCCTTGTTAAGCTCCTTGATCGAACCGCCCACGGCTCCGCTGAGGTACTCGTAGTTGAGCGCATTTCTGTTCATGGCCAGCATTTCCTCGTCGAGCTGTACCGTGTTTCCGTCCACTCTCACGGGCTTGGCCTGGCGGTCCTCGGCACTCCTAGGCAACAGGGCCTTGACTCTTCTGAAATCCTTGCGGTCCACGGCTCTCCTTAGCTCAACGGCAAAGGTTTTGGGAAGGTCCCTGCGCTTGAAGCCGGGGGTCTCTACGTTGGCCAAGTTGTTGGACAGCGCCTCATGCCGCAAATGCGTGGCATCGAGGAGTTTCTTAGAGATCAGATAATTTTCCTGAGTATATAGATTGTCGAGCAATTCGGCCATTTGGTCGATTTCGATGCAATCTTTGCGCCAATTTCGAAAGCTCGAACGGCAAGCCCTGCGAACCCCCTGTTCATCACCATCCGAATTTTTTTGAATTCATTCGAATTCCGAATTTTAGCGCATATGGCAATTTTTTCCTAGCCTAGATCGCCAATAGGGAAATCTTTGTCTTTTGAGGCTTTTCATAAAGGCCAAAAAGTAGTTTGTTTAAAGCCCTTCACTCAATGAAATCCCCAAATTTTGAAAATTGTCAAGTTGCCCTCGACAGGGAAGGCTCCATGGCAAATGTTTCGGAAGCCTTCTCCTCATGGGTCGGCATGGGAGTCGAGGAATTGGTAGGGGAGAATTTCCGAAGCTTCATAGTTTCTTTGGAAAACAGCTGGGATGCACTCATACCTCAGGATTTTCACGAGCGCGATTTTGAGTGCTTCCTTCCGCTATCCCCGGAAGAACGTAACTCATCGGTCGGCATTTACTTCAATAGTTCCACGTACGAGCACAACGTGGTCCTATCCCTGTCCCCGGCCCTCGCTCCCCACGACACCCTTAAGAACGCCTTCATGGGCGACTTGATGAACGACCCCCGGGCACTCGCAAATACCTTGATCAGGCTCCAGAAGGCGGAAAGCAGGCTGTCCGACTACGTGAGCAATTTTCCCGGGATCTTCTTTACCCAGCGGACGGACATGACCTTCAGCTACCTGTCCAATGGCATCAAGAGGCTGTTTCCGCAGGAACACAAGGAATTCTCACGCAACGGAGGACTCTTCCTAAACAAGATTTTCGAGAAGGACCGGGAACATTTCCTTAATAAACTGAGCACCAACAGCGGTGGCCGCGAAACCTTCAGCTTCTCTTACCGCATCAAGCTGCCCCCGACCGGGCAGGTCGTCTACCTCCTCGACGTCCGCACCCCCATCATCACTGCAACCCAAAAGCTCTTGGGCTATGACGGCGTGCTCATCGACATCACTCGTCAAGCCATAGCCGAGCATCGCCTCTCCAACTCCGTCTGGCGTGAGGGACTGGCGACCCTGACCAATGGCCTGGTTCACGATTTCAGCAACCTCATGTCGGGAATCTACTCCATCAGCGAACTCTATCACGGCATGATGGAAAGGGACGACCCCATGGCCAATGGAATGGGACAGATCAAGAAGAGCGCCATGCAGGCTCAGAAACTCGTCCGGAGGATCATTGACCTGCATCGTGAAAAGCCGGCCACCCGGGCCATTCACGACCTCCGCCTGCTGCTCAAGGACCAGATGGATCTGGTAGGCATCATCATCCCCCGCAGCGCAAGGCTCCAGACCGACTTCGGCAAGGAATCCCTGCCCGCCTTCCTCGAGGAAACCGGTTTCCGCCAAGTCATCCTCAACTTAGCCATCAACGCCCGGGACGCCATCGAACGCAAAGGGAAGAT
>CEUU01012017.1_pt1 | contig 81268 bp, 63 predicted proteins | sample 531321 | NCBI WGS metagenome assembly CEUU01 (sample SAMEA2622658, study PRJEB7988) | marine metagenome | isolation source: saline water (ENVO:00002010), including
AAAAGGCATCGTGCTCCCCGGTTTGAGTCAGGTAATTATCCAGACCACCCGCTTCATATTGCATGATCCACTCTGATTCCCCTACCCAGTTAACCTGCTGTTCAACGCGTTGTTTTACCCGGCTGGTTACTTCGGTTTCCTCATAACGGGCACCGGCAATCACCTGTACAGGGTAATCCTTAACGTCGAATTCCCATTCCGTTTGCAGATAAATACTGTTGGTGATTTCTTCTACCATTGAGTCGCCGTCGATACCGTCAAAATACGCATCGGTAACAAATACGTTGTCACTGCCCACCACGGCTTCAGTAAGGTAGGCTTGCTGTCTGGCAATAGCTTCGTCGAAATCATAGGTGTAGTAGTAATTGGGCATTAAGTCCGCACCACCACCGGCAAACTCATCCAGGAAGCTACCCGTATCATGACGGGTGAACATGCTATCCGGGAAGATTTGCGGGAACGCCGGATTAAAGCCCGGGCCACCGCGCAGACCGCTCCAAGCATTGGTACCTCTCATGCCCTGCTCAGTGCGCGCAAGACCAAATTTCACTACGGCCATCGGGATATCAAAGTACGAGTTAAACCACTCACCGTCAATTTGCAACTGCTCTACCGTTGATTCACCCGGCGAGTGAATAAACTGGCTGAAGTTAGAATCGATTTCACTGGGCATTAACTCGTTAGTACCGTTCTGCCACTGAATATACGCATGAGGCACTTCGCCAGTGCGATAATCGTAAATTTTGGTAATGAGTTTATCCGACCCCAGAATGATCTGGCCATTGCTGCCCATACCATCGTCTGCACCGTTATCAATTTCATTGCTCGAGTCGTGATAATCGATGTTGAATTTCAGATCGTCAGTTACCTGCCAGTCGATATTCAGACCAATTGAGCGGGCATCTACCTCGGTGGTTTCACGGAAGGCGGTAAATGAGCCATCGTTACCACCAATATCGGCGTAAATTGCGGTACCGTTTTCATCCAGCTCGTAACCGTTAATGTTACCGCCGAATTCGTTCCAGATACCCCAGCCAACACTCTCCAGACCCACAATCGCATTGGTCATGGTGTAGTCGAGTGTCATAGTAATGTCGTCGTTAGGCGCGTACTGGAAAGTCACCTGAGCATTGGTACGGTCGTTTTCCACATTGTCGATACCGTAGTTCATATCTTTAGGGAAGAAATGATTACCAATACGGTTACCTTCTTCGTCCACGGCACGCGGGTCGATCATGGTTGCTTCGTTAAATTCCGGCAACGTTACATTTGCCTGCCAACCCTGAATATTGGCCTGCTGACGCTGGAAGTCACGCTGATAATGAGAGAAGCTTACCGCAAATCCCAGTTTGTCATCGTTGAAAGTATTACTGTAAATACCGGCGATTTCCGGCGTTACATCATCGCCTTCCACTACAGACGTATCATGCAGCGCTTTGGCCATAAACGAGTAACGCTGTCCCGGTTTCTGCAATGGCTTTGAAGTAACGATATTTACCGTTGCACCCAAACCTCCACTTGGCAGTTCGGCTTTCGCTGTTTTGTACACTTCCAGGGCACTGACGCCCTCAGAAGAAAGATGTTGCAGGCTGTAAGAACGGGTAAAACCCGTACCCGGCATCTGACGACCATTTAAGGTGATCAGGTTAAAGCCCGGACCAAAACCACGCACGGTGATTTCGCTTCCCTCACCATTGGCACGGCTTACTGATACACCAGTAATACGTTGCAGTGATTCAGCCAGGTTAGAATCCGGGAATTTACCCATTTCTTCCGCTGAAATCGCATCCATCACACCCGGCGTGCTGCGCTTAATGTCCATTGCACGAATTAAACTGCCACGGATACCCTGCACCTCGATAACTTCTACCGACGGATCCGGTTCAGACTCGTTCGCTTCCTGCGCGAAGGCTGCCTGACCTGCGGTGCCCAGCAATAACCCTACGGCTATGGCCAGACGATTTTTATTAAAAATTGTGTAGTTCATGGTTCGATACTCACGTTTTATTCTTTACCTTGTACAGGTACCGGCCTGTTGGCGGCGGCACCTGCGACCGGCTGCATTACTCGGCAGCGATTTCTGCGTTATCGATACGGTAGACGGCGCCGTCGCCTGTTCCCCAGGCCGGGAAGACCATCAGTACATTGATGTCACTGATATCCAGGCCTGCATCGAATAACTGTTGCAAGGTAAAGGTGTAGGTTTGCCATTGACCCAGTACTGGCGCTTTGCCTTCCACACTGTCAGTCAGTGGCAGTTCAACAGCGGTGACCTCACCGGTAGATTCAATTTTGAATAACCAGCTTGAGTCCGGGTCAGACGGGTTAGATACCACTTTCATGTCAAAGCGAACCACACCCGTGCTCAGCAGAGCGGAAGCGTCGTAAGACACGCCGTCATCGGCCAGAAAGCCCATTACCGTTGGCTGCGAGCCAATGATGAACTGTGCTACGGCACCTTTGCTGTCGTCTTCGTCCATCTCTACGGTTGGTGTTGAACCACCACAGCAATCCCAGATAGACCAGCCATCGGCGGCAACGTCTTCGAACAGTTTAATGCCGTTGGCAGATTCCGCAGACGGGTCATAAATACGGGCGTTATCCACACGGTACACCGCACCATTACCGGTTCCCCAGGCTGGGAAAATCATCAGTACGTCAATGGCACTAACATCCAGACCACCATCTGATAAATCAGAAAGCTTAAAGGTGTAGGTCTGCCATTCGCCGGTCACCGGCGCAACGCCTTCCTGACTGTCAGTAACAGGCAGTTCTACCGCGGTCGCACCGTCACTGGATTCCAGCTTAATTAACCAGGAGGCATCCGGGCTTGATGGCGCATCAACCACTTTCATTTCAAATTCCAGTACACCGGTTTGTAAAATGACACTGGCGTCAAACGGTGTATCACCACCACCATTAGCACCGCGGGTAATAAAGCCCATTACGGTTGGCGCTTCGCCGATAGAGAACTGCGCAACCAGACCATGGTCATCATCGTCAAGCTCTTCAGTAGGCATAGAGCCACCACAGCAGTCCCACATTACCCAATCCGGGTTTTCACCGTCGTCAAAGAACACTACTTCTGGTGATGGCGCTTTAATTTCAACGTTATCCAGTTGGTAAACAGCACCTTCGCCCAGACCCCAGGATGGGAACACCATCAGCACGTCGATCGCGCTAACATCCAGTCCCATATCTGCCAGCATCTGCAGTGGGAATACATAAGTCTGCCATACGCCAACCACTGGTGTTACACCGTCGCGGTTATCAGCCAGTGGCAGTTCGGCAGCACTTGAAGCGTTGTTGCTCTCTACCTTAAATAGCCAGGCAGCATCCGGGCTGGCCGGTGCAGACACGACCTTCATATCAAATGAGATTACGCCGGTTTCGAGCATGCCAGAACCATCAAAAGGAGAAGCCTGATCGTTTTCAGCGGTAATAAACTCATCACGGCTGATAAAACCGTTAACCGTTGGCGATGCACCCACCATGAATTCATATACGGCACCCTGCTCCGGATCTTCAACGATCATTGGCGTTGAACCACCACAACAGTCCCAGGCAGGCCAGTTAGGGTTCGCCGCATCGTTAAAGATGGTCAGGTTTTGCACTACACCACTTGATGGTGGTGTTGGGATAGGCGCTTCGCCTTCAACCAGCGCGTCATCCAGGCTTTCGTAGCCAGGGCGGATGGTTTCACAGCCTTTACCGGTGTCCGGATCAGAAGCACACTCATACACGTGCACATAATCGATAACGTATTCCTGGCCAGCGGCAAACGCTTCAGCGTCGATGCCCAGGTTATTGACGTTTTCAGGCCAGTCACCACCAACCGCCAGGTTGAGTAACAGGTGGAATTCCTGATCGAATGGTGCGTTATTCCAGAAAGTGGTTAACTCACCGGTGATTTGATCGTAGTACTCAGCAAACCAACCACGATGGCTCAGGCCCACGGCCTCACCGCTGGCGTTGTAGCGTACTGTGGATTTACGCTGAGTAGCATACAGGTAACCGTCTACATACCAGCGAATCTCCCCTTCCTGCCATTCAATAGCGTAGGTGTGAAAATCGTCAGCCGGATTCATGTCGGCCGGGAACTCATAAGCTTTACCGGAGTTCACATTGTTTGGCCAGTCGCGACCATAATGCAGGGTACCGTGAATGTTAGACTCAACATTACCCTCTGCGTCAGCCACTTTCAGGTTAACCGCTTCCATAATGTCGATTTCACCGGATTTCGGCCAACCGCCATAAACATAGTTGGTAGGCAACATCCAGAATGCCGGCCAGCTGCCCTGCCCTGAAGGCAGTTTGGCACGCATCTCAAAACGGCCGTATTTAAAGTCACCTTTATAACGGGTGTTTAATCGGGCAGAAGTGTAAGGCTTCTCAGCCCCTTCGTCTGCAGGCAGTGCAACGATATGCAGCATACCATCGGCGACATAAGAGTTTGCCGGATCGTCGGTATAGCACTGTTGCTCATTGTTACCGCCGCCGACGCAATTTACTTCGTGTGTCCATTTAGCGCTATCGATTGCGCTACCATCAAAATCATCACTCCAGACTAGTTGCCAGTCGGATACCGGCTGAGCCGGATCAACGGTGGTAAAATCTGATTCTGTTTTGGCGCTTTCGCCGCCACAACCCATCAGCGTTGCCGCGGTCATAGCAGCAAGCAACCGAGATAGTTGCATTGTTGTGTTTTTCATTCTTCAGCCCCGATCTAAACGGAATTTATGTTGCGTCACCTGTCGGCTCTCATCCGCCGCAAAAATGTAAGCGCTTACACATACAATCACAAAAAACATGTAAGCGCTTACAGAGGTTATTACACTAAGTTAGAGAAGTAAATTCAAATTAACATTTTTTTTACTATAAAGTGCATCACGATTGTGATTTTTGGTTTGTGCTATCAGCACGGCTGGCTCAACGGGCCAAGGTTAAGCCCTAATTATGAAATTCGCTTTAATTACATTGATTTGTGTTAATTTCATTCAACTAACCACGGAAATTAAAACGTTTAGCAGCGTGGGTATTTAAGCGCTAAACGCGCTGGCCATTTTCATTTTTCTGCTCTGGTGTAATGAAAATCGGACACTTAGCAAATCATTTGATTAACAATTAAACAATAGATGAATATAGCAGGTTCAAGCGCGAAAGTGGGAATATTGGTTGGATTTATGTAAGCGCAATCATTCTCGTGAGACAATTCACTGAATACTAACTTCTAAGACAATGCGTGTGTCAGTAAAGCATAAAGGCGCTGGGGTTAAATAAGCTCATCACACTGAGACACTGGAGGTTGGTAATGTCCAGCGCGTCTTCCAGATCCTCGTGAGCCAGTCCCAGGTTTTCATGTAAATGAGGTAGCAGGTTGTTGTAACTTGGATACACCTCGGTGTTAACGTTATCCAATGCCAATACATAAGACAACTGCAGGATCTGAACATCCAGGTCGGTAGCCGGTGTGTCGGTATTATGAATATGCTCCAAAGGATGGCTGATAGTCTCTGGTATCCCCCAGTTTTTAATAATACCGGCAGATAAAGAAGCGTAAGTAAAACCACAGATCGCCTGTTGTAACTCCGCAGGTTTCACCCTGGCATTAAATGCGGTGCAGCGCTGCACTTCTTTGGGATACATAGAAACCATCGCAAGCTCACCAATGTTATGCAGCAAGCCAGACACAAACAGCCGCTCTGACTCCTTGTGTTTCTTTTGTTCAGCAATGTATTTAGCCAGCAAACCGCAGCTAACGCTCTGCTCCCAGAACCGATCCAGATCGATAATTTTGGCTTCGACATTACGAAACGCGTGGGAAATACCGTGGGCTATCGCCAAATCATAGGCGGCACGGGTACCTATCACCTGCAATGCCTTAGTGATAGTGTCAATACGGTTAGGGAATTTATACAACGCACTGTTAGCCACTTTTAGCAGCTGACCGGTTAGTGCCGGGTCGAAGGCGATAATTTCACCAATATCATCCATGCTGGCAGTGCTATCATCCATGCACGCTTTCAGACGGGTCACAGCTTCAGGTAACACGAATATTTCGGTAGCTTTTGAAGCAATTTCAGACACATTTTTCATACTAAAGCCTCTGCTGCGAAAGCAATCCTTATAAATACTTATTCACAACAATTTCCATTCTCTGCACTACTGATATAGCGCATCTCTGCTGGCACTGCCACTAAATTGGCGCAATTATTCCAAATGTAGCTGAAATTTCAAAGTATTCCCGCCCAAAGGGGGTCGCACTGCGACTAGCGCCGAGGTTTGCAGAGATTTCACTAAGTCAGTCACGCGTTTGTTTATCGGGCAGGCAATACCGCTCAGGGCGCCCTGCTCTGCCACAGCACCGTTGAGATAATCAATTTCGGTTACCCGCCCGGCCTGCAAATCCCACCAGATGGAAGAGCGCGCAGTAGGTTCTATATGCAACATAGCGCTGGCCAGGCGCTTAAACAGCCAGTCAGGTAAACGCAAAACGGCGGGTAAATAGCGAGCCGGCACCCGGGTTAGTTTGGGGAGCCTGATGTGGCGGGCGGCAGTCACCGCTAACAGCTCATCCATCAGCGCCGCGATCACCTGCCGGCAACCTCTGTCCAGCGGCATGGTTCTGACCGGCTGATTAACAACAGTATTGATACTGCTTGCCAGATTGAGCTGCAACTTAGCCCAGGCGACGGCTTCAATGTTCTTGTGCCAGAAGAGCGTCAGAAGTTTATGTTGCACTGCGCTCAGCGCTTTTTTTAGCTCAGGCGCCAGCTCCCCTTGTTGCTCCACGTAAAACTCCCCTTCCGTGGTCTTTTGCAACTGCTTTAGTGATTCATTCCAAACCACATTGCAGCCCACAATGCCCTGTAAAACGTGAATACCTGGTAAGTATTTTCGCGCTAGCGCTGCTGCGCCAAGCCCGTTCTGACAACAAACGACAATACAATCCGACGCGATCACCGGCTGAAAACGCGTCAGCATTTCTGCTAATGCCGTATTTTTAACTGTCAGCCAGATAATGCTGCGTTCAATTTTCGTCGGCAGCTCCGCCAGGTAATCTCCTGCGCTCGCTTTAGAACCTGCTTCGTTACCGGCATAGTCGGTCAGGGTTACTCCCTCATGCAGCCGCTCCAGCCAGATTGGTCGTCCAATAAAGCTCACCTTGGCAGACTAGCCAATGATGCCGCCGAGAAAGCCACCAATTAAACCACTACCGGCAATGACATGCTGATATTGCGCCATAAAAATTATCCAGGCGATGAAATAACATTTTATTATATCATGTATGGACTGCTGCCTCCTGAGAAGAGATGCCAGACTACTCCGGATTGAAATCCAGACTCACAGAATTCACGCAATATCGCTGGCCGGTAGGTGCCGGACCGTCACTGAATACGTGTCCCAGGTGGGCATCACAGTTTTTGCAATAAATCTCGGTACGGCGCATGCCATGACTTTCATCAAAGCGATAACCGACGTTGTCGTCTTCACTTTGCGAGAAAAACGACGGCCAGCCACAGCCCGATTCAAACTTTGTAGTATCGTCGAACAGTTTTACGCCACAGCATTTACATACATAGCTGCCACTGCGCGACTCATACAATAAAGTACCGGAGAATGGCCGCTCAGTGCCGGCAAGGCGGGTAACCCGGTATTCCTCTTCGGTGAGTTTATCGCGCCATTGGTCGTTGTCAGCCATGATTATCTCCTCGTACTTGCAGATCTGCTACTAGATAAGCTGCAGCGGACGGGATGGATCACTCCATTCAATATGGTATTTCTCTGCCGCCGGTTTATCGGTGCGCGAGAATGTGTGAGCGCCGAAGAAATCTCGCTGGCCCTGCAACAGATTCGCCGGTAACACCGCCGTACGGTAAGAATCATAGTAACTTAGCGCCGACATCATGGCCGGACAGGCAACGCCCTGCACTGCGCTGAGGGCAACAGTGGCTCGCCAGTCGGCCTGATAAGTAGCGATTTGTTCGGCAAAGAACGGATCCACCAGCAAGTTAGGCAGATTGATATCGCGGTCGAAAGCGTTAGAAATGGACTGCAGGAATACCGCCCGGATAATACAACCAGCACGCCAGATTTTGGCAATCTCAGCAAAGTGCAGCGTCCAGCCCTGCTCTTGTGCCGCCGCATTCATAAGCTGGAAACCCTGTGCGTAAGCACAGATTTTAGAGCAATAGAGCGCATGTTCCAGCTGATTGATGACTGTTTCGCGCTGAGCTTCGTTAACCTCTGCCACCTCAGGGCCGGCCAGTACCTTAGCCGCCTCAACCCGTTCGGCTTTAAGCGCTGACAGGCTGCGGGCGAATACCGCCTGAGCGATTGTTTGCGCCGGGCTGCCGGTTTGCAGAGCGCTTACGGCCGTCCACAGACCGGTACCTTTCATCCCCGCTTTGTCGAGGATCACATCAACCAGCGGCTGCTGTGTTTCCGGATCCTGCTGGTCGAGCACTTCCGCACTGATTTCAATTAAGTAGGAATCCAGCGGCCCCTGATTCCAGCGACGGAAAACAGCGGCAATTTCGCCAGGTGTCATGCCCAGCGCCACGCGCATTATCTGGTAAGCCTCGCAGATTAGCTGCATATCGGCATACTCAATGCCGTTGTGGACCATTTTAACGTAATGGCCGGCACCATTGGGGCCAATGTAAGCAGCACAGGGTTCGCCGTGCTTAACCGGCTCTCCAGGCGTAGCGGTTTCAATGGGTTTACCGGTTTCCGGATCAACCTTGGCGGCAATAGCACGTAACATCGGGCCAACACGCTCCCAGGCTTTTTGCGAGCCTGATGGCATTAATGAGGGGCCAAAACGGGCGCCTACCTCACCGCCGGAAACGGCAGTGGTAAAGAACAGGAACTTATCTGCAAAGCGTTGTTCACGTGCTACCGAGTCACTCCACAAGCTGTTGCCGGTATCGATGATCACATCTTCGCTATCAATACCCGCGGCAATTAGTTGTTCACACACCATATCCACCGGCTTACCGGCTGGGATAGAAAGTAAAATAACGGCGGGTGAAACCAGTGAACTGCGTAGCGCTTCGAGAGTATGCACTGGTACGATCCGGGTGGAATCTGCACCATTTTCATTGCGGTCCTGAGCAACAATGGCATCAATTCGTTTAGCGTCTAAATCAAAACACGCTACCTGATAACCATGATCAGCCAGGTTGAGGGCCAGGTTTTTACCCATAACACCTAAACCAATGACACCAATATCACATGAATTATTCGGCTGAGAACCACCACTATTTTGCATCAAAAAACCCTCTACACTTCGATGGGTGGGCATAATACCATCGACTTACGGAATGAAAAGCACAACCGGCCGATTATCGCTATTTAATAGGCCGACTGCCGGTTTTAAACAAGTAAGGTGAGTATACCAGTGTTTAGCCATTAACTCCGAATTTAGCCCAGGCCTTTTCACTAACGTGGAAAGTCGGTATACCGGAACAAGGCAAAGGAATGCGCCGCCTGTAAAAACTGGTGCTGGATGCGCAGACCGGGCTGTTTGGCCGGGTGGCTGTAACGGGTATCCAGTACCAACGACCAGCCGCCGTTAGGCGACTTTAACGGCGTATTGAATTTAATATCCCGATTACTGGTATTAAAACACAACAGCCAGTGCTCGCACTTATCGCCCGCTTCCTGATGACCAATAATTTCTACCGCAAAGGCTTTGTTGCCGCCGGCCTGCCAGTCATCATCTCCTTTGCCTGAGCCATCGGGCTTATACCAGTTAACTTCGGAAACATTGGAATGCAGTTGATAAGCATCGTCTGGCAGATACATGCGGCTTAGCAGTTCAGACTGCTGGCGAATGGCAATCACCTGTTGGCAATAGGCCAGAAAATCCTGCCGGTACTTATCCAATTCCCAGTCATACCAACTGATCTCATTGTCCTGGCAATAAGCATTGTTATTACCCTGCTGGGTGCGACTCAGCTCGTCACCGCCAAGAATATGCGGGGTGCCCTGAGAAAACAGCAAGGTGGCAAACAGGTTACGTTTTTGCTGAGCCCGCATGGCCAGAATAGACTTATCCTGTGTTTCGCCTTCCACGCCGTAGTTGGCCGACAGGTTATGACCATGGCCATCGCGATTTTCTTCGCCGTTGGCTTCATTGTGCCGTTCCGCATAACTCACCAGATCGTGCAACGTGAACCCATCATGGTAGGTCACGTTATTTACCGAGGTATTGATAGAACGATAACCCTTGTGAAAGACATCCCTTGAGCCCATTAAGCGCGTGGCAAAATCAGCGGTGGTGCCTTTATCGCCGCGCCAGAACGCTCTGACACAGTCGCGGAATTTATCGTTACATTCCAGCCAACGGGCACCAAATGTACCCAGCTGATAGCCACCGGGGCCGATATCCCAGGGCTCAGCAATTAATACCGCAGACTTCAACACCGGATCCTGATGGATAGCGCGAAGTAACCCGGCAAAAACTGAGAATTGCTGTGGATCGCGTCCCAGACAGGCGGCCAGATCAAAGCGGAAACCATCAACACCAATTTCGCTTACCCAGTAACGCAACGCATCCATGATAAGGGTGGTCATGATTGGGTGAGCAGAATACACCGTGTTACCACAGCCTGAGTGGTTGCTGTATACCAGTCCGCCTTTTGCGGTTTGCTCCATCAGATAAGCCTGATGCGGGAACATGCCTCTGAAGCAGAGTACCGGGCCATCTTTACCACCCTCTGCCGTATGGTTATAAACCACATCAACAATGACTTCGAGCCCGGCTTTATGATATTCGTCGACCATGGTTTTACATTCACTAAGCGGATCGCTGTGAGCGTAGCGTGGCTCGGGGGCAAAGTAATTTACCGGATTGTAGCCCCAGTAATTGGTAAGCCCTTTTTCGGTAATGTACGGCTCAGGCATGAACGACGCTAATGGCATAAACTGCACCGAGGTAATTCCCAGTGACTTCAGGTGACTAAGAACCGCCGGATGGCTGGCACCGAGATATTTGCCCTGCTGTTCTGCCGGTACGTCCGGATGGCGCTGCGTAAGCCCTTTCACATGGGCTTCATAAAGAATACGGCGATGTTTCTCGATGGCTGGCTTGGGTGGCCGCGCTGCGGACTCTGGCGCCGCGACCACCACACCTTTCGCTACCATAAACTGGCTGTCCCCCTGGTACTGGCGGGCATTCCAATGCATAGGGCGGCTTAACTGCCGGGCATAGGGGTCGATAAGCAATTTATCGGTGGGCGAATAGTGCAGGCTTTCACTGCCGCGGTCTACACGGTAACCATACAACATGCCCTCGCCCACACCTTTGATGCGGGCGTGCCATACATCTCCGGATTTCGCCGGCATAACAATTTCATCAAGGGTTTCTTCGGTGTCGGCATGAAACAGGCACAGGATAACCGCTCTTGCGTCCGTGCAGGTCACCGCAAAATTACATCCCTCTTCCGTTAGCGTAGCGCCTAGTGGAAAAGGACTGCCTAAATCTACTTCCCTGGAGGTAAAGTTCAGTGCGCCGCTCAAGGTCACTCCTTGTTAAATACAATAAATAATGTTGCCAGTGGGGGTAAATTCAGATTAATTGAGTAAGGCTGATGATTCCATGGCACAGGCTCGGCCACACACTGCTTTGCTGTTGCAGCACCACTCCCCCAATATACGCTATCATCAGTGTTCAATACCAGTTGGTATTCGCCCGGTTGTTGCACGCCGATACGGAAGTTTTCCCGCGGTGTTGGCGTCATGTTGCTGATCACATAAACCTGCTGCGTGCCATTTAAGCTGTGACGTACAAAAGAAAACACACTTTGTTCATGGTTATGCAGGTCAATCCAGTCAAATCCGGCTGGCTCGTGATCTCTCTGGTGTAGCGCTGGCAAAGCTTTGTACAGATGATTTAAGTCACGGTACAGACGCTGTATGCCCTGGTGCTTATCAAAATCCAGCAGACGCCAGTCGACCGATGCATCGTGATTCCATTCGCTGCTCTGGCCAATTTCGTTGCCCATAAAATTGAGTTTTTTGCCCGGGTGGCCGTACATAAACGCAGCGTAACAACGGTGGTTGGCCGCCTGTTGCCATTCGTCACCAGGCATTTTACCAATCAGACTGCCTTTACCGTGGACCACTTCATCATGGGAAATCGGTAACACAAAATTCTCGTCAAAGGCATACACCATACTGAAGGTCATTTCAGAGTGGTGGTAAGTACGGTAGGCCGGATCCTTGCTGATATAATGCAGGGAGTCATGCATCCAGCCCATGTTCCATTTAAAACCAAAGCCCAGCCCGCCATCAAAGACCGGTCGTGAAACTTTTGGAAAGCTCGTGGATTCTTCGGCAATGGTCATCGCATGAGGGAAATGCCGATACACTTCCTCGTTCATCCACTTCAGCAGGCTGATTGCCTCGAGATTTTCATTACCGCCATGAACATTGGGGATCCATTCGCCGTCTTCCCGCGAATAATCGAGATACAACATACTGGCCACCGCGTCGACGCGCAAACCATCAACGTGGAAGTGCTCGAGCCAGTACAGGGCGTTAGCAACCAGAAACTGTCTTACCGTATCCTTACCAAAGTCATAGATACAGGAGTTCCAGTCGGGATGCCAGCCGCGGCGCGGATCGGCATACTCATACACATGACTACCGTCAAAGCGGGCCAGGCCATGGCCATCTTCCGGGAAGTGTGCCGGTACCCAATCGATAATAACGCCAATATCGTTCTGGTGGCAGGTATCAACAAAAAACTTAAAGTCGTCAGGCGAACCAAAGCGACTGGTGGGAGCAAATAAGCCTACCGGCTGATAGCCCCAGGAGCCGTCGAACGGAAACTCTGAAACCGGCAGCAGCTCAATGTGGGTGTAGCCCATTTCGGTAACATAGGCGACCAGTTCTTCGGCCAGTTCGCGATAGCTGAGATAGCGCTGTTCGGGGTTACCCGGTCGCTTCCACGAGCCCAGATGAACCTCGTAAACGCTCATGGGAGTCTGGTATTTATTCTGCTTCGCGGCTTTTTCGAGCCACTTTGCATCATGCCATTCATAGCGCTCGTGGTCGTATATCAGCGACGCATGAGAAGGATATTGCTCGGCATAAAAACCCAACGGATCGGCTTTGTGCGGTAGCTGATGGCCATTGGCATCCTTAACCTGATACTTATACCGCGTTCCTTCTGCAAGTCCCGGCACAACCAGTACCCAGTAACCCATATCGGTTTTTTGCATGGGATGGCACCGTCCGTCCCAACCGTTAAAGTCGCCAATCACCGATACCGCGGACGCATTCGGTGCAAACACCGCAAATCTTATGGCCTCGGCGTTGAATCCGTCACGCTCCAGGGTAATACGCTGCGCCCCTGCCTGGCGGTACAGGTTTTGCGGCTTATGATCAATAAAATGCACCGCATGATAGGCTTCGGCCTGAAACTGATACGGATCGGCGACCAGCGATTCACCGTCATCGGTCGTCACCTTTAACTGATAGGCTGACGTGCTGCTAAGCCCCTCAATAACGCCATTAAACAGGCCGTCACCGTTAACAGATGTCAGTGACCCGAGTGGTTCAGCCGATACTGCGTCGACCACCTCAACCGCCTGCGCGCCAGGTTGCCAGTACTGCACAAAGGTATTCGTGCCATTAAATTGCGGGCCTAACACGGCGAACGGGTGCTGGCACTGTGCCTGAGCTAACTGTCCTTCAAATTGCATTCCTCACTCCTACTTCATCTGCGGCGTTGTGATTAATTTACTGCCTGTCCTGTTAGCGGCCGGTGTTTTACCGACTGGCTTCCTGACGGCCCGCGTCAATACCGGCGGCAAGCGACTGAATATCCTCGTCGGCGAAAATGCTTTCCAGATTGCGTGAAAGCTTACGACGCCAATTTGGATACTCCATAAATGTGCCCGGAATATTGACCGGTTTATCCATTTGCAGCCAGTCTTCGAGCTGCAGGCTCAGTAACGCACTGCTGCCATAAGCCATATGCGTCTGCAAGGCGAAGTTGAGTTCACGGCTCATACCCGTGACATTCACATCTCTGCCCACTTGGTCCCCTGCCCGACCATGGCCGTGCAGCGAATTAAGAATTTCCTGCTTATCTTCGTGACGGGAAGCATACAGGGTTTGTAGCACATCGTCGTCGGTATACAAGCCCAATTGCTTACCCAATTCTAAATCCAGGCAATGCCAGTAGCCTATCAGGGTTGGCATATCATGGGTGGTCAGGGTCGACATACTTTGCTGCGGATAGTGCGCCGGTGAATAAAAACCACCGTCTTCGGCTTTTTCAAAAAAGAACACCCGGTAGGAGTACACGCCGTTATCCGCCAGTACCTGACGAATTTCTTCTGGTACGGTACCGAGGTCTTCGCCTATTACCATTGCCTGATTACGATGACTTTCCAGCGCCAGAATGCCGAGTAAATCTTCCAGCGGGTAATACACATATCCACCTTCTTTAGCATGATCGCCCTGACATACCCACCACAGGCGTAATAGCCCCATAGCGTGGTCAATTCGCAGCGCGCCGGACGATTGCATATTGCTGGTAAACAAATCAATGATTGGCTGATACGCCTGTTGGTAGAGGATCTCGGGATCCATTGGTGGCAGGCCCCAGTTCTGACCGAGCGGGCCAAGGATATCAGGCGGCGCGCCGACACTGGCAGCGGTACAGTACAGGTCTTTATTGCCCCAGATTTCCGCACTGCCTTCGCTCACTCCCACCGCTAAGTCGCGATAAATGCCCACCGGCATGCCCGCTGCAATAGCGGCCTGATTGGCTTTTTCGAGCTGTTCTGCGGCCTGCCATTGCAGGAACATGTAAAACTGCACGCGCTTTTTGTGTTTTTTGGCAAACTTTGCTACCGCTTCGTTGTGGAAATCGCGCCAGTTTTCCGGGAATACCGGCCAGCCCCAGGCATCCTTACCGTCATTTTGCAGATATTCCTGCATGGCATCGTAGGTGGCCTGCATCACAAGGCTTTCGCCACCGGCTTTTATGAACGCTTTAAACTCACGGTTTTGTTTGCTGTTTTTCTTCAGATAAGCGTTGTAATACTCATCAAAAAGGCTGTTGAGTGCAGCCATTTTAAGCTCGGTCACCAGACTGTAGTCGACATACTCCACGCTTCGGGCTGTTTCGAGGCGAGCCTGAAACTCCTCGGCGTTGACCACGGCCTGCACAGCAGCACTGTTATATTCCGGTAATGCCGTCACATCTATGTAAAGAAAATTCAGCCAGCGTCGCGACGAAGGTCCATACGGACTGCACGCTTCAGGGTTTGAAGGATACAGGGCATGAATAGGGTTCAGGCCAATAAACCCGGCGCCCTGCTTGCCCGCTTTGGTGACTAACTGGGCTAAATCAGAAAAGTCCCCAATGCCCCAGTTATTTTCACTACGCAAGCAATACAACTGAACACTCAGGCCCCACAACTTTTTACCTGCCTTAATAGCCTCGGGCTGATAACAGGCGCCAGGTGCCACGATGTAGCGCATTTCTGCGATAACGGTTTGTTCTTCACACAATGAGATACCGTGGTAACCGCAGGGAAGTTCCTGTGGAAGTGCTATACTGTATTCATGAAATTCCAGGTCATCAACTACACCAATATTGAGCAAAGTTTGATCAACTGGTATAACTGTAAAGGTATGACTCTCACCTTCTTCGAGGTCAATATTAACGGTGTATTCCGTATTGACCGAAGCCAGTGGCAAGCGCAGGCGAATTTGTTTTTCGTCTTCAGTACGCTGCACGCAAACCGGATCGAGCAGCTGAGACCATACCGTAGCGATCTCCGTATCGAGCTGTTCAGCTATCACTGATTCGTTACTGATGTCATATCCGAGAGCCTGAAGAAGTTTCGCTTTACTGGTTTCGGAAATTGTCGCTGGGTTACCCCATGCATCAACGTATTGGGTTTCTACGCCCCGCATTTCGACAAGCTTTTGCAAAACCTGATTAGTCATAGTTGTTCCTGTGTGTGAGGTTTGCCTGAAAAGCAAACCGGGTGGCATAGGCCATTTAACAATACTCTACATTATTGTTGAAGATGTTCAGACGTAAAATTGAATACGTTTGCATTGGCATTTCTGTAATTTTGCAACAAAAATAGCATAAAGTTTTGCCTTAGGTGTAGTTTTGATCCATACTTTACGTAATTATTTTTCAATCTATTAACTAACGATACAGAGGCATGTTATGACAATTCGCGTCGGGATCAATGGGTTTGGCCGCATCGGACGACTCGTGATGCGTGCTGCACAAAGCAGACAAGACATTGAAATAGTTGGTATTAATGATTTATTGGACCCAGATTACATTGCATACCTATTAAAGTACGATTCAACACATGGCATCTTCGACGCTGACGTAAGCGTTGATAACGGCCATTTGATCGTTAACGGTAAAAAAATCCGTGTTACCTCAGAAAGAGATCCTGCTCAGTTAAACTGGTCAGAAGTGGATGCCGACGTAGTTGTCGAATCTACCGGACTGTTCCTGACTAAAGAAACAGCCAGCAAGCACATCGAAGCAGGCGCGAAGAAGGTAGTCATGTCGGCACCTTCAAAAGATGACACGCCGATGTTTGTTATGGGTGTAAACCACGATAGCTACGCAGGTGAGAGCATTGTTTCTAATGCATCATGCACCACTAACTGTCTGGCACCAGTAGCTAAGGTACTGAACGACAAGTTTGGTATTGTAGACGGTCTGATGACTACCGTTCACGCAACCACTGCAACCCAGAAAACGGTTGATGGCCCATCTCAGAAAGATTGGCGTGGTGGCCGCGGTGCGGGTCAGAACATCATTCCTTCATCAACTGGTGCAGCAAAAGCGGTAGGTAAAGTTATCCCTGCCCTTAACGGTAAGTTGACTGGTATGGCGTTCCGCGTGCCTACGCCTAACGTATCTGTGGTTGACTTAACGGTAAACCTGGCCAAGCCAACCAGCTATGAAGCTATCTGTGAAGCCATGAAAGCCGCTTCTGAAGGCGAGCTGAAAGGCGTTCTGGGTTACACCGAAGATGCCGTAGTATCTAACGACTTCGTTGGCGATGCACGCACCAGCGTATTTGATGCGACTGCAGGTATTGCCCTGACTGACACATTCGTAAAAGTTGTATCCTGGTACGACAACGAATGGGGTTATTCAAACAAGGTACTTGAACTGGTTGCTCATATCAGCAAGTAATCCCCTCTGGTGATAACGAAAAAGGTGCGATTTTTATCGCACCTTTTTTATTTATCAGGCAAGATAAGCATTGCCAGGCCACCTCAGGATAGTCGATATCAACGCGTTGCGGTTTGCCTGACTTGCAGACGTATCTAATTCTGCTCATCACCCGTTACACAGCGCGGCCGAAGGTACGTTGAGGTGACACGGAAATCAACAACAATAAATGGCATTAAGTACCGACTTAACTGACCAAAAAAAGGGTCAAGGGATATCACGAATGAATGACCAAACTTATCAGATAGAAGAAAAAGACGGTAATCGCTTCGTTACCGTATCCAACGCATCAGCGAGTTGTCGCATCAGTCTGTTTGGTGGACACGTGCTGTCGTTTATTCCAAGCCATGACAACCGTGACCGTTTATGGGTCAGCCCGGTAGCCGTACTTAATGGTGAACGCCCTATTCGTGGCGGGATCCCACTTTGCTGGCCCTGGTTCAGCGATGCACACGGCAAAGCAAAAGGCGAACTGCCCTCCCACGGTTTTCTGCGTACCCAGATGTGGGACATCAGTGAGTTTAACTGCGACGGTACCACCTCAGAAATGGTGCTGACACCTGCCACCACCAAAGGCCCGGGCTTCAATTATGAATGCGCGGTAAAGTTACGCCTGAAGATTGCCAGCGAACTTACCGTCAGCCTGGAAACCACCAGTCTGGAAGAACAACAAGCCTTCACACTCAATTGTGCCCTGCATACTTATTTCGATGTGAATAATATCGCCGACGTGGCGCTGGAAGGCCTGTCGGGTGAATATAAAGACAAACTGGAAGACTGGGCAGTAAAACCGGCACCAACGCCGTATACTTTCAGTGGCGAAACCGATCGCATTCATCAGGAAGCGCCAGAAACATTAACCATCGTTGCCAATCAGTCGCCTTATATTACCATTGGCTCAGCGGGTCACGATAGTATTGTGGTTTGGAATCCCTGGCAATCCGCAGCCTCAATGAGTGATATGGACGCCTTCGGTTACAAACAAATGCTGTGTGTGGAAACCGCGGTGACTAACGGTACCAGACTTAATCCAGGCGACGTTCATACGCTTACCCAGGTAATTGCTTAAGCTATCTAGCCACCCTATCCCCCGACAAGCAAACATAAGATAAAAGTGTAAAGAAGCCGCCTTCTGACTGAGGTGGCTCTCTGTTACTTTATTAGCAGCGTCCTGACTCTTCTTCGAAGAGAGAACAAAACATGTGCCCTTCTTAAGTGTTGTCATCGTCACTGGCAGACATAACAAACCAGAAGAATCATCATGGATGAGGATTCAGTCGATGCGCACTTGGGTGACGAATAACCGAAATGCCAGTGGCATTTCGCAGTATGAGGAACGACACGCCATGGATGGCGTGGCTGGAATGAATCACAGGGACGTTTGTTACTTTAACCGTCGGCGACTCCGACAAGGTACTATAAACATCTTCATTTACTGGTTACTATAAACTGGAGTAAAACCTAACCAATAAAGACAAAAGACTTTACTACATGGTTAATTAATCAAAAAAAAGGTACGTTCAAAAACGTACCCTTTTTATATTCTCTGCAAGATATTACTTACTGGCGTTAGCTACCGCTTCTTTAGCCAGGCCGGTAATGCGATCCCAGTCGCCGTTCGTGATAGCATCGTCCGGTGCCAACCACGAACCACCTACGCAGCGTACATTAGGTAACGCCAGGTATTCGTTGTAGTTATTCGGGCCGATACCGCCGGTAGGACAAAATACCGTTTCAGGGAACGGACCACTGATAGATTTAATGGCTTTCACACCACCAGACGCTTCAGCCGGGAAAAACTTCAGGTAGGTATAACCTGCATCTTTTGCTTTCATCAGATCAGAGGTTGATGAAATACCCGGAATCAGCGGGATTTCGAAGTCGTGACCCGCTTTTAACAGGTCATCAGTCATACCCGGACTGATAGCAAACTTAGCGCCTGCCTCAACAACCTGTTTCAGCTGCTGAGCGTTGGTCACAGTGCCAGCGCCAATTAACGCATCAGGAACTTCATCTGCAATTCGCTTAATCACATCCAGCGCAGCCGGGGTACGTAAGGTCACTTCCAGTACTTTAATGCCACCTGCCATCAGCGCATGAGCCAGCGGCACCGCCTTTTCCACATCTTCAATAACCAGTACCGGCACTACCGGGCCTGCGGCGAAGATGTCTGCAGGTGAACTTTTCCAATTAGTCATAAAATCAACTCGCAATCTGTTGTTGTAAATACGCTGATGCGCCTAATAAACCGTGGTCCGGCTCATTAATCAGGTATGTCGGAATATCTTTAACGTAATGTTTCATGCGTCCTTTGGCTTCAAAACGGGCTCTGAAATCGCTGTTGATCAGAAACTCCGTGAAGCGGGTAGCAATACCGCCACCAATAAATACGCCGCCGGTTGTGGCCAGATTCAGTGCCAGGTTACCGGCGAAACTACCCATGATCCGACAGAACTGGGTCAGTGCAGACAAGCACACTTCGCACTGGCCATTTAATGCCTGTTCGGTCACCTGAGCCGGATTGGTTATTGCCGGCTCTACGCCCTGATGCAAAGCCAGAGCACGATAGATATTGAGTAATCCGCGACCAGATAACACATCTTCGGCAGAGACCCGGTCGAGTTCATTTTGCAAATGACGCCACACGACGATGTCGGTTTCATCAACCGGCGCAAAATCCACGTGACCACCTTCCCCATCCAGTGTTTTCCAGCCTTCAGCAGTGTGCATCATGTGCTCAACGCCTAAGCCAGTACCGGCACCAAAGACGGCAACGTTTCCTTTATCAATCGATTGACCGGTGCCAATCTGGATAAGCTGGTCTGCACCCAGCACCGGCAGTGAATGAGCCACCGCGGTAAAGTCGTTAATCACATGCAAATCATGAAGTTCAAGCTGTTGCTTTAACGCGCGCTGCGAAAAAGTCCAGCTGTGATTAGTCATTGCTACTTCGTCACCGGTAACCGGACAGGCAATAGCGATACAGCCTGCACTGAAAGATTCACCGGTGTCAGAAAAATACTGTTTCAGAGCAACATCAATGCTGGCAAAGTCGTTACACAGATACTTCTTAATATTGCTCAGGCCGCTTTCGGTTATGGTAGCAACACGAATGTTCGTGCCGCCTACATCTGCAGCAAACCAGGCGCTCATACATTTTGCTCCTGCGTGTAAAACAGTGTACAGGCACCTTCTTCTGCGCCGGAGATCACGCCGCGCATACCGCCAAATAACTCGCGGCCCATGCCTTCATGCTGCATGGTCAGATCGGCTACCGCTGCAGTACGTTGCGCCAGGGTTGCTTCGTCAACGTGCAGGGTTAATGAACCGGTTTTGGTATCCAATTCAATAATGTCACCACTTTCCACTTTTGCCAGTAAGCCGCCCAAGAAGGCTTCCGGGGTAACATGGATAGCGGCCGGTACTTTACCGGATGCACCGGACATGCGGCCATCAGTAACCAGCGCTACGTTGTAACCGCGGTCCTGCAGCACACCCAGAGGTGGCGTTAAACGGTGCAGTTCCGGCATACCAATCGCAGCAGGCCCCTGGAAACGAACAACCACAATGCAGTCTTTATCCAGTTCACCAGATTTAAATGCCGCGTCGAGCTGATACTGGTCTTCAAATACCACGGCTGGCGCTTTAAGGGTGCAATGCGGGTTTCGCAGTGCAGAGGTCTTGATCACTGCGCGGCCCAGGTTACCTGACAATACGTTCAGGCCGCCATCTGGCTTGAAGGGCGCCTCAACACTGGCAAATACTTCAGTGTCGTGGGATTTAACCGGACCATCGCGCCAGGTGACTTCACCGTCTACCAGGGCTGGTTCCTTGGTGTACAGATCCAGTCCGTCACCGACGATGGTTTTCACATCGTTATGGATAAGGCCGGCATCGAGTAACTGTTTGAACAATAGCGCCATGCCGCCAGCTGCCACAAAGTGGTTGATGTCAGCAGAGCCGTTCGGATAAATACGGGTTAACAGCGGTACCGCATTCGAAAGCTCTGAGAAATCATCCCAGGTTACGATAATGCCAGCAGCGCGTGCTACCGCAATAAGGTGCATAGTGTGGTTAGTTGAACCACCAGTAGCCAGCAAGGCTACGATACCGTTTACGATAGCTTTTTCGTCAACGATATGGCCGATTGGCGTGTAGTTGTCACCCAGTGCAGTCAGACGTGTAACCTGACGAGACGCCGCTTTGGTTAACGCATCACGTAATTCTGTGCCCGGGTTAACAAAAGACGAACCCGGTAAATGCAGCCCCATCATTTCAACCACTAACTGGTTACTGTTGGCCGTACCGTAGAAAGTACAGGTACCAGCAGAATGGTAAGACTGCGATTCAGCTTCAAGCAGTTCGTCACGACCAACTTTACCTTCGGCAAATGCCTGACGAACCCGTGCTTTTTCTTTATTCGGTAAGCCGCTTGGCATTGGTCCGGCCGGTACAAATACCGTTGGCAGATGGCCAAAGCTCAGCGAGCCCATCAGTAATCCCGGGACAATTTTGTCACAGATACCGAGCATCATGGCACCGTCGAACATGTTATGAGAGAGCGCAACTGCCGCCGATTGGGCGATAACATCACGACTCATCAGGCTCAGTTCCATGCCAGGGTTACCCTGAGTAACACCGTCACACATGGCTGGTACACCACCGGCAAACTGGGCAACGCTGCCCACTTCCCTGACCGCTTCCTTAATAATCTGCGGGTAGGTTTCGTAAGGCTGGTGCGCCGACAACATATCATTGTATGAAGACACAATCGCAATGTTGGCCTTGGTCATACTGCGCAAGTCAGTTTTATCGCTGGTGTTACACGCAGCGAAACCATGTGCCAGGTTACCGCAAGACAACACGCCACGGTGTGGACCTTGTCCACGGGCGCGCTCGATTTTTGCCAGATAAGCCTGACGGCTGGCTTTACTGCGCTCTATTATGCGCTGCGTAACTTCGTTTACCTGTGTATTCATTACTGACTCCTACGGTGCCCATTTCAAGGTCACTTGTGCTGCGTTAATTACAGCAACAATTGGCTTTTCAGTGGCCGTGGCATTGGCGACTGCGTCTTCAAGTACCTGACGTTTCTTATCACCGGTCAGGTGTAGATAGATATTTCGGCTGGCGACTATCGCCGGCAGCGTCAGCGACATGCGCTGATGCGGGGCCGTGGTCGGCTGCGTAGCAATGCACACACGACCGCTATTCATGGCCAGGCCATCTTCGAGTTGCTCACAACACGGGAACAATGAAGCGGTGTGACCATCTTCGCCCATACCCAGGATCAGCACATCAAATGGCTGTGACATGGCAGACAAACGGCTTTCGCAAGCTACCGCTGCATCGGTGGCATCAGCCTCGGCTGATTTCATTTCGATAAAGCGCGCCGCGCTGGCTTTGCCAACCAGCAGGTTTTCTTTAACCAGGCGGGTATTACTCGCGTCACTGCTCTCTTCTACCCATCGCTCGTCAACCAGTGAAACATCCACACTGGCCCAGTTGATATCAATTTCGCTTAATGCTTTAAACAGTGGCAGCGGTGTACGACCACCGCTAACCATCAGACTTGCCCGCCCGCGCTGAGCAATGCCCTGGGAAAGCTTTTCAGCAATCTCCGCGGCAAACTCTTGGTTCAGCGCCTCAGCACTTTCATATAATGATTGTGTTAATGGCATAATTACTTTTTCTTTGTGATTTTGCTTTCGTACCAGCTGCGATCTTCACGCGCCAGCAATCCAATCGAAGCCACCGGGCCCCAGGTACCAGCCTGATAAGGCTCTGGCGGTTCATTACTGGTGCGCCATGCTGCCAGAATTGAATCTACCCAGGTCCACGCCTGTTCAATTTCATCACGACGTACGAACAGCGCCTGGTTACCAAGCATCACTTCGAGCAACAGCTTCTCGTACGCATCCGGGATGCGATCGTCAGAGAACTCTTCAGAGAAGCTCAGGTTCAATTTGGATTTTTGCAGATCCATAGAGCCTGAACTGGTCAGCCCCGGCACCTTGTTCATTACGGTGATTTCTACACCTTCATCAGGCTGCAGACGAATTACCAGCTTGTTAGGTGGTAATGCGCTGAAGCTTTCGGTAAACAGGTTGTGCGGCTGACGTTTAAAGTAAATAACAACCTCTGAAACCTTGGTAGGCAGACGCTTACCGGTTCTCAGGTAAAACGGCACACCGGCCCAGCGCCAATTGTCAATTTCAGCTTTAATCGCTACGAAAGTCTCGGTTTTACTGACCGTATTGGCATCATCTTCCTCAAGATAACCCGGTACTTCCTTACCTTTAACAAAACCAGCAGTGTACTGACCACGTACCGTTACATCATTAACGTTGCTGGCATTGATTGGACGCAGAGCTTTCAGTACTTTTAGCTTTTCGTCTCGAATGCTGTCGGCGTTAAGGTTCGCAGGCGGCTCCATGGCAACCAGCGACAAAATTTGCAACAGGTGGTTTTGTACCATGTCACGCATCTGGCCGGCATCGTCGAAGTAACCCCAACGGCCTTCAATGCCCACCGACTCTGCTACTGAAATCTGCACATGGTCGATGCAGTTATGATCCCAGTTGGTAGTGAAGATAGAGTTGGCGAAACGCAGTGCAACCAGGTTAAGTACCGTTTCTTTACCCAGATAATGGTCAATACGGTAAATCTGGCTCTCGTTGAAGTATTCAGCCACCTGTTCATTGATGACCTTCGATGATTTCAAATCGTGACCGATTGGCTTTTCAAGCACCAGGCGCACACTTGAATCAATAATATTACAGCCGTGTAAACCGCGGCAGATGTCACCATAGATAGCTGGCGGTGTCGCCAGATAACAAACCATGGTGCGTTCCGGATTTACATGCGATTCCAGCGCAGCGTAGCTAGCGATATCTTTCATATCGATTTGCGCATACGCCAGTCTTTCTTTAAATTTGCCCCAGGTTTCTTCGCAAACCGTTTCACCGGCAAACTCAGCCAGCGCATTCTTCACTTCTTCAACGTAATCTTCAGAGCTCAGCTCCTGACGAGCAACACCTACAATAGTTGTATCCGGATGCAACAACCCTGCTTTTTCGAGTTGGTATAAAGACGGCAACAGTTTGCGTCGAGAAAGGTCACCTTTGGTACCGAACAACACAAAATCGCAGGCTTCAAAAGAACTATCCATCACCATGAATTTGGCCTTATTTCAATTTATACAGTGGGCTGCTGTGATACAGCATGCCATCGTGGTAATTTGTTGCCATATAGTTAACAACAAATGTAGTAAAATTACAACTTTTGTTTCGCATTTGAATTAACAAAAAACTTTCTTCGCAGATTCACACCTCAACCTATGCATGGCGCTGACTTAATCGTGTAAGTTTAGCCTAAATACAACCAAAGTAGTAATCATTAAAAGGGCCTGAAACCGCCTTTATAACCGGTCGGTTACCTCGCACCAAGACACAATTAATTGTTTGCAGCACTAGTTTGTTTCGCACTATATATAAAGCAATTAAGCCAATTCATTATTCAATTGGTCATACAATATTAATTTTAAAGGCGTTACCAATTACCGCCATTTTTTGAATTTGATCATCCTGAAGTTTAATTTCGAGATGAAATACCGCAAATCATGTTAATAAATTACATTTTTCTTGTACGATCTTTCATATTCAGTAGTATAGCGCTTGGGAGAACACACTTTTCACACTCAGTGTTATTGAAAATAATATGAATATTTTAGAAAAAATCACACAGCACAAATCTGCGTTCAGTAAATCGGAACGTAAGGTGGCAGAAGTGATACTGGCAAATCCTCAATCAGCGATCCATTCCAGTATAGCAACTCTGGCTAAAATGTCAGATGTCAGCGAGCCAACGGTTAACCGTTTTTGTCGTCGTCTGGACACCAAAGGCTTTCCGGATTTTAAACTGCACCTCGCGCAAAGCCTGGCCAACGGCACGCCTTATGTTAACCGGCATGTAGACGAAAACGACGGTCCGGACGAATACACCAATAAGATATTTGAGTCGACCATGGCGTCGCTGGAAGTGGCCCGTCAATCTGTTTGTGTAAACACCGTCAACCGGGTGGTTGACCTGTTAACCCAGGCACAGCGTATTTCGTTCTTTGGTCTGGGTGCCTCAGCATCTGTGGCTCATGATGCATTGAACAAGTTTTTCCGTTTTAATGTGCCAGTGGTGTATTTCGAAGATATTCTGATGCAGCGCATGAGCTGTATGAACTGTAACTCAGGCGACGTCGTCATGTTGTTTTCACACACCGGCCGCACCAAAAGCCTGGTAGAAATCGCCCAGATTGCTAAAGCTAACGATGCAACAGTGGTTGGCATTACATCGGCTGACAGCCCGTTGGCTAACGAATGTACCTATGTATTATCGCTGGAAGTCCCGGAAGATACCGACATGTATATGCCCATGGCCTCAAGGATTGCCCAGTTAACCCTGATAGATGTACTTGCCACCGGGTTTACACTGCGTCGTGGCAATAAGTTCCGTGAAAATCTTAAGCGTGTTAAAGATACGCTGCGTGGCTCCCGCTACGAAAAACGCGGCAACGAAGCCTAATCCTCTCCAAGAGGGCGGATTCTTCTGCCCGCTTTTTTACATCGCGTAAAAATTTTTTTTGATATCAGTTACCACCTTCCAATCCCTTCACCCACTCGCTAGCGCAGGGGTTAGCGGTTCATTTGTGTTACTTTTTATTGCCACCGCTGTTCAGACCATCATAAAGAATCTTTAATCAACCATTCACAATTTGGTCAAATTCGTCTACTATTTTGTAATTAAATTACGAAATAGATTTTCAGCTATACTTAATCACTGGTTGTCCCACATAAACTATTAACAAGCGATAACACACATGACTAGAAGAACGAAAATCCTGGCTACTTTAGGGCCTGCTACAGACACGCAAGAAAAAATTGAAGCGATTATTGCCGCCGGAGCAAACGTAGTACGCATGAATTTTTCCCATGGCCAGGCCGAAGATCATATTGAGCGCGCCAAGCGTGTACGCGCAGCTGCTGCCAAGCTGGGCAAATACGTAGCGATTTTAGGCGACCTGCAAGGGCCAAAAATCCGGGTTTCACGCTTTGCCAACGATAAAGTTTTCCTTAACGAAGGCGACCCGTTTGTGCTGGACGCAGAGCTGGACCGCGATGCAGGTAACGAGCAACAGGTTGGTATCGATTATAAGGCGCTGCCTGATGACGTTAGCACCGGCGATATCCTGTTACTCGACGATGGCCGTATTCAATTAGAAGTGACCGGCGTTGATGGCCGTAAAGTACTGACTAAAGTAACCGTAGGCGGCAAACTGTCTAATAATAAAGGCATCAACCGTCTGGGTGGCGGTTTATCTGCTGAAGCGCTGACTGAAAAAGATAAGCGTGACATCCTTACTGCCGCTGAAATTGGTGTTGATTACCTTGCTGTCTCTTTCCCACGCAGCGGTGCAGACCTGAACTATGCCCGCGAACTGGCCGAAGCAGCCGGCTGTAAAGCGAAAATCTGCGCCAAGGTAGAACGCGCTGAAGCCGTTGCTACTGATGAAGCCATTGATGACATTATCAGCGCATCAGACGCAGTAATGGTTGCCCGTGGCGATTTGGGTGTGGAAATTGGTGATGCCGAGCTGGTTGGTGTTCAGAAAAAACTGATCGCCCGCTCTCGCCAGTTAAATAAGGTGGTTATCACGGCAACTCAGATGATGGAGTCGATGATTGAAAGCCCAATGCCTACCCGTGCAGAAGTAATGGACGTGGCTAACGCCGTACTGGACGGTACCGATGCGGTTATGCTGTCAGCAGAAACTGCAGCAGGTAGCTATCCGGTTGAAACGGTAAAAGCCATGGCCCGTGTTTGTGAAGGCGCAGAAACCCACCCAAGTGTAAAAATCTCCAAGCACCGCATGGACGAACTATTTGGTTCAGTGCACGAGACTATCGCTTTATCAGCGGTTTATGCTGCTAACCACTTACCGGGTGTAAAGGCTATTGTAGGCTTAACTGAAAGTGGCAGCACGCCGCGTCTGATGTCGCGTATCACCACTACCCTGCCTATTGTTGCTATGTCACGTCACGAAGAAACGCTTAATCTGATGGCGTTATATCGTGGCGTAAAACCGGTTTTCTTTGACTCTCGCGACAGCGCACCTGGTGAGCTGCGTAAAGATGTTGTAGCTCTGCTGAAAGAGAAAAACCTGGTGGAAGACGGTGATATCGTGATCCTGACCCACGGTGACCGCATGGAAACTATCGGTGCTACTGACGCAATTAAAATTATCGTCGTAGAATAGTACGAGTAATACGCTGAATGCTGATGCCGGAAACGCCAATGGTGTTTCCGGCATCACTGTTTTTAATACGCCATAACCATCTAAGCCTCTGCACCTATAACACTGTTCATCAAGCACCAAAGCTCCCGGCAACTAATTACTCCAAACCGATTAATGCCAGTTTTCGATTGAGCAACTTGTTAACGTCTGCCATTTTCAACAAAAGTCACCCGCCACTGACGCTGCCATAGAATATTAGCCCCCTGTAATTTTGCATAACATCCATGCTATCACCGTGAAAAATTGCGACACATTTAGCAAGCGTAACCAGTCTACGCTTATAAAATCAGCTCAATTTTTCAATAAGTGATTGTTTAATATTATGATTTACAACCTGGCATAGCACTCGCTTTATAAGTTATGACATTCCCCGTAATGGGGTCATTCATCAAATTGGAGTGTATATATGACACGACTTGCAAAACTTATTGCTTTAACGCTTTCTATTACTACCGGCGCAGTTTCTTCGGTTTACGCAGCCCAGAAAGTGCTGGACAACGAAAAAGCAATAAATCAAATTCAGACTTCTGTTGAACAACAACAGTTTGATGATTCAACGTTAGAAAAATTTACTGTGGCGATGTATGCAGTACAAGATGTTGCGAAAGAGTTTGAGGTTAAGTTGCAGCAAGAGCAATCCACCGAAAAACAGCAACAACTGCAAGCCAACGCACGTGAGGCAATGGTGGACGAAATAGAACAAGCGGGTCTTGAGGTAAAAACCTATACCACAATCGCTCAGCTGGTGCGTCAGGATGAAGCGCTACGCCAGCGTGTGATGAACATTGTTAATGACCAGGATAATAGCTAGACTTTCCTATCCGCAATGCGCCGCCAACTGGCGGCGCTTTTTCTCAGAAACTAGCGGGCCAGACTGGCCGTTATGCAAATACAGTAAAGTAGTCTTCCGGTTCAAGTTCTGGCTTAGGTCCGGCGTCCTGTGCTGGCGTCCCCAGATATAAGAAACCAACAATTTCGTTGTCGGCAGACACACCCAGCCCCTCTTTTACAATGTTACAATGAGCATACTCGCCGGTGCGCCACATGCCCTGAAAGCCCTGCGCAACTGCAGCCATTTGCATGGCCATAGCCGCACAGCTGGCCGAGGCGAACTGTTCTACCTGAGGCACTTTTTCGTGTTCCTGATAGACCGTGGTGATCACTATAATCATGGGCGCACGGGTGGGTAACTGCGGCGCGCGCTGAATTTCACGCTCCGTTTTATCATTATCAATTGCGGACTGCTCAAACAACGCACCGAGCTTATCGAGCCCTTTACCCTCACACACAATAAATCGCCATGGTTTAAGCGCTGCGTGATCCGGCGCCCGTAAAGCCGCACGTTTAATATTATCCAACGCCTCACCTGCCGGTGCCGGCGCGGTAAGTCGGGGCTGTGAGCGACGATTGATAACAAGTTCCAGTGCATCCATGGTGCTTTCCTTCTGGCAAAATTATTTAGTGTACCCGAACTGATACGGGCTATTTCACAAAAAGACCAGCATACTGACAAGTGGTTTTAGTGTAATCCCCGAAAAATAATTTATTGGCGGTTAACATACCGCTCCAGATAATAATCAACACTCACATAACGCCCGCCACCAAAGCAGAACAACACCGTGAGCATTATAAAATAGGTTACTGCAAACTCTATCCCGTTGTTCAGGATCACGAAGTTACCGCTGGACGTCAGCCAGTCTATATAACCATGCTCGTTGAGAATGGCCTTTGCGGCAGACAATTTTTCGGGTGCTGCCATGACAGACTCATTCATTAACAATGTGCCATCGGCCAGCCAGCTACCTGCATCTGCAATGGCTGGCCAGCCGTTTTGCCAGTGTACGGTGATCATGGCCACTACCATGGTTATCATTAACGGGATGGCGGTTAACCGGGTAGCCAGGCCAAGCACTAAAAACACCGCTCCAATAAACTCACTCAATGCAGCCAGGCCGGCCAGTACAAATGGCAGCGGCAAACCCAACCCGTAGTCCTGATTCCCAAACCAGTCTACCGTGCTATCGAAGTTAGCCAGTTTCTGCCAGCCCGCCTGAGCCATAACCGGAGCCAGATATAACCTTGTCAGTAACAAGGGAATACCGCTCAGGGATGCTGCCATCCCATTTAATTTAGTATTTAACTTACGGATAATTGCGCTCACCAGGGTTTACCTCAATAATGCCAACTACGATAAAGACCGCGGGAATACGTTATTTCTTTCAATCGATGAGTCGTTTTTCTGAGTTAATGCAAAAAGGTCAGCGCAAGGTGAATTACAGGCAACGTCAGGGACGCCTGCTGATGACCCTGGCTGATGAACAGCACAAAGCCATTGCCAGGTTGATTCAGCAATGGCTGGATGATAGTGCTGACGAACATGCTGCATCCTCTGCCAATAAAAAGCGTCATAGATAAAGGTAATAACATTTCATTACAAAATTAACTCGCGATAATTTTTTGAATCGATAACATTAGGTTCTTTCGTTAATTAGGTAAGTAGTCAGTATGGCCGAAAAAAGTAAAAACTGGACCAAAGCTCTGTTTGTGGGGTTATGGACCGCCCTGAATTTTTGTCGAAAATTGTTTTTCAACGTTGTGTTTCTGGTCATTATTATCGGCATTATCGCCGTGGCCAGCCGTGAAGAGAGCGTCCCTCAGGTAACCCCTGGCAGCGCCCTGATGCTTACCCTTAATGGCGCACTGGTCATTCAGAAAACCGCGGTAGACCCGGTTTCTGAGTTTCTTCAGGAAGCGTTTGACGAAGAGCCGGATAACCCCGAAGTACTGGTTCGCGATGTGGTTAAAGTGCTCGAAAACGCCAAGGCTGACAAGCGTATTAAAGCGGTAGTACTTAACCTGCAGGGCTTACGGGGTGGCGGCCTGGATAAGCTACGTACCATTGCAGAAGCCATCGACGATTTTAAAACCTCCGGCAAACCTGTACTGGCCGTTGGCGACTATTACACCCAGTCTCAATATTACCTGGCAGCCCATGCCGACAAAGTGTATCTCAACCCTATCGGCGGAGTCTCAATCGACGGTTACGCAAATTACGGCATGTACGTAAAGCGTGCGCTGGAAAAGCTCAAAGTGAATATGCACATTTTCCGTGTAGGTACGTTTAAGTCGGCGGTTGAACCCTATATCCGCGAAGATATGTCTGACGCAGCCAAAGAAATGAATGAGCGCTGGCTGAATCAATACTGGGAGCAATATAAAGCTGATGTTGCGGCTGCGCGCGGTGTTGACATCAATAACTTTGACGAGAGCCTTGAAGTGATGCTGGAAAATTTCGAGCAGGCTGGTGGCAACTCTGCCCAATACGCAATCGAGAAAGGCTGGGTTGATGAAGTCAAAACCCGTGAGGAAGTGCGTCAGGAAATTATTGCCCTGGTCGGCCAGGACGAAAATAACCGTGCCGGTTTTAAACTCACCACCTACCGCAACTACAACCGGGTGATTAATCCGCCTATGCCCATGGTTGCCCGTCAGGGCGATAAAGTGGCAGTGGTAGTGGCTAAAGGTACTATTATGGACGGTGAACAGCGCGCCGGAAACATTGGTGGCAACAGCACCGCAGAAATATTACGTCAGGCTCGCCTGGATGACGAAGTAAAAGCGGTAGTGCTGCAGGTTGACTCGCCGGGAGGCAGTGCATCGGCGTCTGAGATTATTCGTCAGGAAGTGCTTAATTTACGTAGCGCTGGCAAACCAGTAGTGGTTTCAATGAATACTTACGCCGCTTCCGGGGGTTACTGGATTTCGGCTTCAGCGGATAAAATATTTGCCAGTCCAAGTACCATTACCGGTTCGATTGGTGTGTTTGCTGCATTAGCCACCTTTGAGGATGCCGCTGATTACCTGGGCGTTGATACCGACGGTGTCGCCACTACAGAAATGGCCGGATTCTCTACCCTGCGCGGCATTGACCCGGTGTATAAGCAACTTATTCAGCGTAGTATTGAAAACAAGTACAGTGAATTTTTGACCCTGGTTGCCAACGAACGCGGTATGGATGTTAGTGCGGTAGATGACATTGCCCAGGGCCGAGTATGGATTGGTACCGATGCGCTGCAAATTGGCCTGGTGGACGAATTGGGAACACTGGAAGATGCCGTGACAGCCGCTGCCGATCTGGCCGGTGTAGACAATTACGATACCGTTTATATTTCCCGTAAGCTGTCTGAAAAAGAATTGTTCTGGAAAGAGTTTTTTGGGCAGGCGGTTATCTACGCCCTGAAGCTCAATCTGATTGATAACAACAATATTCTGACAGGTCTGGTGCGTGAAACCATGGCGCAGGTTGATCTGCTCTCATCACTCAACGATCCACAGAACATTTACACCCTGTGTGTGCGCTGCCGCGTGATGGATAACCATTGATATCCGCCAGCGATAAGCAGTTACTCAATGACCGTCTCGAGGAGTTATACCTCGGGGCGGATAGCTATTTCAGGCGAACGTTTGTACGCCCTACCCTTACCTTCAGACGCAGTGGCCGCCATGCAGGCACGGCGTTTTTACAGCAGAACAGGATAAACCTACACCCTGTGTTATTTGCTCACAATCAGCAGGCGTACTTTTCCGACGTGTTGCCTCACGAAGTCAGCCACTTGTTGGTTTATCAGTTGTACGGGCGGGTGAAGCCCCACGGTAAGGAATGGCAGGCCATGATGCAGGAGGTGTTTAACTGCGCCCCCGAAACCCGCCATGAATTTGATTTATCACCACTGAATATCCCCAGTGCGCGCTATCGTTGTGGCTGTGGAGACGTTGAGTTGAGTATCCGCCGGCATAACGCTGTAGTACGCGGCCAGCGGCAGTATCAGTGCCGCAAGTGCAAACAGATATTACAACCGGCAGCTTAAAACCACTGGCGGGTAAACGCTTTATCCAAATCTTCGAAAGCCGTTTTCAGCAAGCGGGCTAATTCGCGATAACGGGGCTTATGCTGCGGGTTTTGCACCGCACACCCCTGGGCTCGCATTTTGGTGAGGACTTCCTGATACCAGTGACGTAACTGTGGCGGCAGCGTCTGATTAGAGCGCTTGCCCAGCCACAATAATCCCTGCATTGGCATACTCAGAAAAAAAGCGCCTACGGCAAGGGCCTGAGGCAGGTAATCTGTACCAAAGGTATTAAGCATGGTAGCGCAGGCTAGTACAGCCACAGGAGGCATAAAGCGCACCGCAAACCGGGTGGCTGCCACTACACGGCAATCCGGGAACAAGGTGTAAAGCTCGCGCTTTAACGGCCAGGTTTTCATGTATTCCTGTCCGTCTTTAAGCATAGTGGTAACTGACTGGGCCATAGTGAACCTCGTAAGTGATAACCGCAACCTTGGGTGGCTATACCGTAGCAAGAGTAGATGCCTGTTTACTAATAATAGTCCGGAATGTCGAAAATGGTTTATTTAACGATGAATTTCCGGACCGCTTTTAAGATAATATCACAGCCGGGTATTGAAAGTATTCGATTCGACCGCACAATGTCTCATAATAACCTATGATTGCAGGGTGACAGGTAATCTGTAGCATACGCAACTGCGTATAACTGAGCTTATTTCGGTGCAGTGTTATTGCAAATAACCTTTCACCTACCGCATTAACCAATACGATGTGCTTGTCGCGTACTGCTGCGTCAGGCGTTAACTGGAGAAAAACATGGCAGAAAGCAGACACGTTCGTCTACTCATTCTTGGTTCAGGCCCGGCTGGTTACACCGCCGCTGTTTATGCAGCCCGAGCAAACCTGTCCCCGACCCTGATCACCGGTATGCAACAGGGTGGCCAGTTAACCACTACCACCGAAGTAGAGAACTGGCCTGGCGATCCGGAAGGCCTTACCGGACCTGATTTAATGGTTCGTATGCAACAACATGCCGAGAAATTTAATACCGATATCATCTTTGATCACATTAATAAAACGGACTTAAGCAAGCGTCCGTTCACCCTTTACGGTGATAGCGGTACTTATACCTGTGATGCCCTGATCATTGCGACCGGCGCGTCAGCAAAATATCTGGGGATGCCTTCAGAACAGGCATTTATGGGTAAAGGTGTGTCTGCTTGTGCAACGTGTGACGGCTTTTTCTACCGTAACCAGAAAGTGGCTGTAATCGGTGGTGGTAACACCGCTGTTGAAGAGGCGCTCTATTTATCTAACATTGCTTCTGAAGTACATGTGATTCACCGCCGTGACAGCTTCCGCAGCGAAAAGATCCTGGCCGACCGTCTGCTTGATAAAGCAGAAAACGGTAATGTGGTACTACACCTTAACCGCACTCTCGACGAAGTACTTGGCGACGAGATGGGTGTGACCGGCGTACGGATCAAAGCTACCGACTCTGATGCCACCGAAGAACTGGATGTAATGGGTCTGTTTGTTGCCATCGGCCACAAGCCTAACACCGACATCTTCGACGGTGAGCTGGATATGAAAGACGGCTACATCACAGTAAACAGTGGTACTAACGGTATGGCAACACAAACCAGCGTGCCAGGCGTATTTGCTGCCGGAGATGTGTCTGATCATATTTACCGTCAGGCGATTACCTCAGCCGGCACCGGCTGTATGGCAGCGCTTGATGCGGAGCGTTTCCTGGACGCACAGGAATAATCCTGACTGGCGGTGGCTGTAGAGCCTCCGCCAGCCATGCTTTTTGCATGATTAGCCTGCCCTATTTAGACCCTGATACGCCCTTTCCTCCGGTCGACCATGCACTGGACGATCCCAATGGATTACTCGCTTATGGTGCCGATCTTTCGCCCGGCAGATTGCTGACAGCTTATAGTCAGGGAATTTTTCCCTGGTTTAGCGAGGGTGAACCCATTTTATGGTGGAGCCCCTCTCCCCGGGCCATTATTCCACTCGAAGGTTTTCGTGCCAGTACCAGCCTACGCAAACTCATGCGTAAACAACTTTACCAGGTCACGCTTAACCAGGATTTTACCGCAGTAATTCGCCAATGTGCGCATATCCCGCGTATTCAGTACGGCCAGACATCCACCTGGATAACCGAAGATATGATTGCCGCTTATCAGGCACTGCATGAATTAGGCCTGGCTCATTCGGTTGAAGTCTGGAAAGATGATAAGCTCGTAGGCGGCCTGTATGGCGTAGCAGTAGGTAAAGTGTTTTGCGGCGAGTCGATGTTTCACTGCTTGCCAAATACCTCCAAACTGGCCCTGGCCTATCTGGTGAATCATATGCAGCATCACGGCGGTGATTTTATCGATTGTCAGATGCCCACGGAACATCTTATGAGTCTGGGGGCAGTGAGTATTGAGCGTGATGCGTTCATTTCCCGTCTGAACAATAGCAATCAAACTCTTGATCAGGAGGGCTATATTTGTTCAGATTATCAGCAAACCTGGTGCGCTCAAGCGTTAAGTGAATAACCTGTATGAAATTTGGCATAACCCAAACATTCGACTGTAGCTATCTGCCTCGTAAAGAAGAGCAGTTGCTGGTGTATGTGGGCAGCCATTCAGATTGCGCAGTGCATTATCCGCAGCTGATACAGGCAGGATTCCGCCGCAGTGGCGAACAGGTATACCGCCCCTATTGCCAGCAATGTAGAGCCTGTCATTCTATTCGGTTGCCTGTGGCTGATTTTGCGCCATCACGAAGCCAGCGCCGATTGCTCAATAAAAATAAAGCCTTCACCACTCGTACCACTACCCAAACCAGCGAAGATTACTACCCGTTGTACGAGCGTTATATCACTGAACGCCACGCAGACGGCAGCATGTATCCGCCAAACCCTGCACAGTTTGAGAGCTTTCTCGCCTGTGAGTGGAACTCACCTCTGTTTGTTGAGGCCTATGATGGCGACAAACTCATTGCTGTCGCGGTAACAGATATCATCGATACCCGCGATCATTGCAATGGGTTTTCGGCAATGTATACCTTTTATGATCCGGATTATCATCACCGCTCGCTGGGCACCTGGATGATTCTGCAGCAGATCCATCATACTCAGGCACAAAACAGGCATTACCTGTATTTGGGCTATCAGATAGATGACTGCAATAAAATGAACTATAAAAATAGGTTTTTACCCCACGAACGCTATTTTAATCATCAGTGGCATCGCTTTGAAAATGCGCAACAGGTGAGTGAAATGGCCAGCCGTAGCAACGATTTGATGATTGATTTAGTCCGCTAGGTCAGCATTTCGCCAATTAGCTTATTTAATCCTTTACTTATATCTATGAATTGGTTAATGTCTGCGCGGCGAAAAATTTGTGATTAATTGAGGTTATTGCTTTAGATGGCGAAAGAAGATTGTATTGAAATGGAAGGTACGGTACTGGATACCCTGCCGAATACCATGTTCCGTGTTGAATTAGAAAACGGTCACGTGGTGACTGCGCATATCTCTGGAAAAATGCGTAAAAACTATATCCGCATTCTGACCGGTGACAAAGTGACAGTGGAAATGACACCCTATGATCTGACTAAAGGTCGTATTGTCTATCGTGCGCGTTAATTCATACCGGCCTACGCCAGCTTACGCGATAATGTGATAAGCATAAAAAAACCCGAACCAAGTGTTCGGGTTTTTTGTTAGTTGTGTACGGCGTGCGGATTAATCGCTGGACTCAGCGGCCGACTCCGTTTGGTCTTCAGAGTTGTAGACAAACACCAGTTTGTCGTCTTCTAAATCGACTCTGACATCACCACCGTTGCTCAATTTACCGAACAACAGCTCGTTTGCCAGCTCTTTCTTCAGCGACTCCTGAATCAGACGAGACATCGGGCGTGCGCCCATAGACTTGTCGTAGCCTTTTTCAGCCAGATGTGCTCTTGCTGCCGGTGACACTTCCAGTGAAACACCTTTGGTATCCAGCTGTGCCTGTAGCTCGATAATAAATTTATCCACCACCTGTAGAATGACATCGGTATCAAGGTGATTAAACCAGATAATCGAATCCAGACGGTTTCTGAACTCAGGTGAAAACACCTTGTTGATTTCACTCATGGCATCGTGGCTGTGATCCTGCTGTTTAAAACCAATAGAAGTACGGATAGTTTCCTGTACGCCAGCATTGGTCGTCATTACCAGTACCACGTTTCTGAAGTCCACTTTACGGCCGTTATTATCGGTTAGCGTACCGTGATCCATAACCTGCAACAGAATGTTGTAAATATCACTGTGCGCCTTTTCAATCTCATCAAGCAGAACTACCGAGTACGGGTGTTTGATTACCGCATCAGTCAGCAGACCGCCCTGATCGAAGCCCACGTAGCCAGGAGGCGCACCAATCAGGCGACTCACGGCGTGACGTTCCATATACTCAGACATATCGAAGCGCACCAGCTCAACGCCCATAATCTTCGCCAGCTGTTGCGTTACCTCGGTTTTACCTACACCGGTAGGACCAGCAAACAGGAAAGATCCAATGGGTTTCTCTTCTGTACCAAGACCCGCGCGGGACAGGTGGATGGCATCAGACAACGACTCAATGGCTTTATCCTGACCAAACACCACCATTTTCAGGTTACGGCCCAGATTCTTAAGCACTTCTTTATCTGACGCAGAGACCGATTTTTCCGGAATACGCGCCATCTTGGCAATGATTTGCTCAATCTCGCCCACATTTATGACTTTTTTACGCTTAGACTGTGGTAGCAGGCGCTGGCTGGCGCCAGCCTCATCCATTACATCTATCGCTTTATCCGGTAAGTGGCGTTCATTGATGTACTTGGCCGACAGTTCTGCAGCCGCCTGCAGTGCTTTTTGCGTAAAGCGTACACTGTGGTGCTCTTCGTAGCGTGACTTCAGGCCCTGCAGAATTTTGGTCGTGTCGGTAACACTTGGTTCCGTCACGTCCACTTTCTGGAAACGACGTGCCAAGGCACGGTCTTTCTCGAAGATACCCTGATATTCCTGGTAGGTAGTTGAACCAATACAACGCAGTTCACCCGAGCTCAATTTTGGTTTGAGCAGGTTAGACGCATCCATTACACCGCCAGATGCCGCACCGGCCCCAATAATAGTGTGGATTTCATCGATGAACAGGATAGCGTTCTTATCACGGGATAACTCTTTCAGAATGCCTTTTAAGCGTTTCTCAAAGTCGCCGCGATACTTGGTACCAGCCAGCAAGCCCCCCAGATCTAACGAGTACACTGTGCACTCTTCAATTACTTCAGGCACCTGCTTTTCTACGATGCGGTAAGCAAGCCCTTCGGCAATTGCGGTTTTACCTACGCCAGCCTCACCCACTAACAGCGGGTTATTTTTACGACGGCGACATAAAATTTGGATAGTCCGTTCCAGTTCGGTGTCACGGCCAATAAGCGGGTCGATTTTCCCTTCCTGCGCCTGACGGTTCAGGTTGGTGGCATATTTTGCCAGTGCTGAGCCCGACTCCTCGCCTTCAGCGGTTTCCTCACTGGCTTCATTGGATTCTGGTGCTTCGTCTTCGGCTTTGCTCACGCCGTGACTGATAAAGTTAACAACGTCCAGACGGGTTACGTCTGATTTTTTGAGGATATAAACAGCCTGGCTTTCCTGCTCACTGAAAATGGCAACCAGCACGTTAGCGCCGGTAACTTCTTCTTTACCCGATGACTGGACGTGAAAAACGGCACGCTGTAACACACGCTGAAAACCCAGTGTAGGCTGAGTTTCGCGATCGCTTGCCTGATCATCGAGGATTAACGGTGTGGTATCCTTCACAAATTCTACCAATTCGCCACGGATATTATCGATATCCGCACCGCAGGCTTTGAGGGCTTCCTGAGCAGCCGGGTTATCTAACAAGGCCAACAGCAAGTGCTCAACCGTCATAAATTCATGACGATGCTCTCTTGCGAATACAAAAGCCTCGTTTAACGTCTGCTCTAATTCTTTATTCAGCATATACATTGCCCCTGTTAGGTTTATAACTCACGCCTGTTCCATCGTACACATCAACGGGTGTTGATGTTTACGGGCATATTGATTGACCTGCATGACTTTTGTTTCTGCTATCTCAGCAGTATAAATGCCACATACAGCCTTGCCCCGGTAATGAACAGTCAGCATCAGTTGGTTTGCTTTTTCAGCATCCATCCGGAAAAAACGCATCAAAATTTCTACCACGAAATCCATTGGCGTGTAGTCATCGTTATTCAATAGGACCTTATACATCGGAGGCGGTTCAGTCTTCTTCCTCTCCTGCTCGAGTAAGCGTTCCTTATCGATACTAATGGCGTTACCTTTACTCATAATTTAATCATAGTGCGTCTGCAAGCAATTTATTATCTTTTTACCATTAATTTGTTCGGAAAAAAATAAAATGCACTTGCATAATGCGGTCAAAATATCTACAGTTTTAGTATGTTTTGTGAGTGACGCACAAGACTAGCTGTCCCATGCCTTAACTGTATTGTGGGGGCAGTTTCCCGTGAGTTCAAGGATTAAGAGGAAGTCGAAGTATGGCGGTTGGCAAAGTTAAATGGTTTAACAACGCGAAAGGGTTTGGATTTATTGTGCCCGAGGAAGGTGGCGAAGACATATTTGCTCACTACTCAACAATACAAATGGAAGGCTATCGATCATTAAAAGCAGGTCAGGAAGTCACTTTTGAAGTACAGCAGGGCCCTAAAGGGCTGCATGCTGAAAACATTGGTATTGTCGAGGACGAAGAGCGATAGCGCACCTCCCCAAGAAATAGATTAAGTAACAAGCCTTACCCGGTAATCGAGTAAGGCTTGTTTATGCGACCACCAAAAGGCTGTTTTTTATATATGCCTTATATCTTTTTACGTCTTATTAGTTTTTATTAGTCTTATTGCCTAAGGTTTTGCCTGGCTTTTTAGAGCTACCTCCGCCCGCCCCTCATTTATCATTAGGTTTCTGCTATGGGTGAGTTCAATCACTCAGTGCACAAAGCGATATTATTCAGCTAAGCTGGCAAGAAACATAAATCACTAACTAATCAGTTCCATTTATAGCGATCGCCGGTTGCTTAGCTTTTATCGACAAAGCATTAATAGACAAATCCTGCGCGGTTAAACCCCGGTTAATATCAATGCCTGTATACCACCATTCGTGGGCATCAATACTAATAGGCCCGCGTACACGCTCGAAGAAGTGTGTGGGGAAGGTAAAGCCATCTATTTCAGTGTATTTAAGGTAAGTGGTATCGGCATGTGCGCCTTTTGTTGCATCGAAGCCATCCAGGGTGATGTGTACCCGATAGGTTAACGCAGATTGTTTATTTACCCATAGCGTAACGAAATCACGTTCTGACAACCCAAAACCGGGGGCTAGCCTTGCGTTGATCCGGTAATATCCGTTGCCATCTTCGGTTGTATCCGGCAGCCTTTGCCAGTTCTTTACCCGTTCATGTAAGGCTAATGGCCCAAGGGTGAACAAGTAAAACGCGTCAGCGGTAAGTGCTGCCGCCGAATTTTTCTGCTCATCTCTGGTTATTTCCCCGTTGTACGCCACCTTTATCTCGTTCGGCGTTCGATATACCTGCTTGTTTCCACCGTCCCCCTTATAGTTTGCAAAGTATAACTGCTCATTTAACAACAATCTTTCTTCCGATTGTTGCCGATAGTCGGCATCTGCAATTAACGGCTGGATTTGTGTAACCAGAAAGTGCCACTCGCCATCAATTGCCAAGTTTAAATCATTCAACTCATCAAGGTTTGCGCCGCCGTGTTTCTCAAACGTGAGGGCAAAGATATCGTCAGCCGTGCGATTGTCTGGCAGTTGCTGTAGTACCTGCTCAAATTGAGGCGAGGTTTTCGCACAACCGCTACAAACTACTATCAGCGCCAGCAGCACATTTTTATTTTGCAAAGTTTTTAAAAAACCGGTTAGAGGAAACCCCATTTCGAACCTCTTTAACTGTAATGCGTGGGAATGTGTCTTATACAGCGAAGCAGTGGTTGTGGATTATTAAGGTTAGTTGATGATTACGGCCGTGGTAACGGCAAAACTGACTCAATAGCCTATGCAACAGGCCTTTTCTGAATCTTCTGTTGCAAACAAACATGAACAGACCATTTTTTAACCACTAACGGGTAATGGTTGTCACGTGAATTTACGGGTTCAGACACGCTCCGAAGTTTGGCTGCTCAACACTGTCATAAGGAAAATGATATGCCTAGCCATCACTACCGAGTAGCAAGCGATGGCCCCGACCTGTTTAAGCTTAATTGTTCGGGCTGGCTACATTTGGCAGCACGAAAGATTTCACGTTGCTGTGTAAGCGGATCCACAAACCAGGATTGCTATCCAGTAAGTCTGCCAGTTCCTTTTCATCCTGAGGTAATGAGGTTTGCCTTACTTTTGCGTAAGTGTTTATTTTTGCTGGGGCAGTATCAGCGTCCACCACCGACTGAACCACTTTTTTAGCGCCCAGTATGGCTGCTGGCCCCAGGGTGAGGATGTATTGCGCAGCACGGCACTGAGCTTCATCCTCGGCGCTGATTTCGCTGCCGCCGGCTTTGAACTTGCTGATATGATGCTCGAGTATAGAGCTGGAGATTGGAATAATACCAGCCATATGATGAGCTTTGGCGCCGGAAAAAGGTTTAATATATGCCAGGTGAGAGGCGTCATTGGCCTCTGGCCCGTGGCCAATAAAGAAAATATCCAGGCCGCCCAAGCTTTCAAGCTTATAAAGGTAATCTGTTAATGCCCCTTCCAGATCCGGCGTATCGGTTTGCATGGGCGTAAAGCTTTTAATTTTTGCAAAAAAGGCTTCACCGAGGATGCGTTCGAAATCGCGCACAAAACTCAGTCCATTACCCATGGCCAGTGGTGCCAGGGCATCCTGGGTAAATACGTTTAGCCTCGCTAAAACATCATCCAGCTCATTGGTCTGCGCTTTTTCACCAAGCAGTCGATGTAACTGCTGGGCGCCCCTGCCCCCCAATAATGCAATATTGATATCACCCTGTTTACTATGAGCGGTTGCGATAAGCTCATCCAAAATGGCCTGACCAACGGCCGCCTCAGATGGGAGGATTTGCGGCTCGATCCCCCTGTCAATAAACGCCACAGAATTAAGTTCGTCTTTTTCCAGCCAAACATTGCCATTGCTTTCATCGCGTTTGAAAAACGTGCTCGCGGTAGTCATAAACCAGCCCTTGCTTTGCAAAATAATCGTAAAGTGTAATTTCAGGGAAAAGGTATCAATTACACAATAAAATTACCAGTGCCACCGGTAGCATTTATTGCGCTGACTTATGCTATAGAAGTGAAATTGACGCTTATTTGCTGGTCACTGCTTAGAACTGACGTGGGACATTATGCTGGCTATATTTTTGTTATCAGGAGCACAACGGCGTAATCGAGGACGACATTATAGTAGCGAAAACACTCAAAGAGTGGCGCATAGTTAAGCTGGCGTCTATTTTAGACAAACCCGAAGATTTCAGATTCGCAAAGTACAGGCTACTGCCCCGCCAGACTTTTTATAATAGTTTTCCAGTGCGTCATTGAATCATAAAATCCATCAACCGGGACTCGCTCGTTTAACCCATGGGCAAACATATCTTTAGGATTAAGAAATATGCTGCTTACTCCCCAGGTGGGAATACCTGCATTGCGAAAATGCATGCCATCAGTGCCGCCAGACTCCATATAAGGCATCACCGGCACGTTAGGATAGCGCTTTTCTACCGCCTGAGTTATGGCTTTAAGCACATCATCGCGTAGTTCTGAAACGGGGCTCTCAATATAATCGGTAAGGCTAGTAATGCTTACGTTGTCATTAGCAATGGCTTTTTGCAGCGTGGCTTTTACCTCTTGAACCTCCGAGCCGGGAAATACACGGCAATTCACCGTGGCTTTAGCCGACTGTGGCAAGGCGTTTTCAGCATGACCTCCGCCCAACATGGTCGCAACACAGGTTGTGCGGGTAGTTCCCACGTATTCAGGCATACTGAAAAGTGTATCAGCGGCGGCTTTATCCTGTGGGTTGTTAGCAAATGTCATTAACGCTTTACCGGTATTTCCGCCGGTTAGCTGCCCTGTTTGCTGCAGGTAATTTAACGTCATCGGCGTATGCATTACCGGAAACCGAAGCGCCTGAACTGCTTTAAGGGCATCGGCCAGCTCGTAAATCGCGTTATCCAAACGGGGCCGCGAACTGTGTCCGCCTGGATTTTTCACCTCTACTTCAAAGGTCACGTAGGTCTTTTCAGCTGCCTGAACACGATATACCACCGCACTTGCGTCGTCGGTCAGAACCCCGCCACCGGCATCTGTGTTTATGGCATAGTCCGCTTTTAGCAAATCCGCTCGCCTGGCAAGGTAACGGGTGCTTTGCATTCCTGATTCTTCATCACCGGAAAAGGCAATAATCAGATCTCTGTCGGGTACATAGCCGGCCTTTTTTAACGCGATGAAAGTACCGGATATCTGTGCAATACCAAACTTATTATCTAATGTACCACGGCCAAAAAAGTATCCTTTATCCTGAGTTAACGTAAACGGCGGACGCTCCCAGTCTTTAGCAAGTGCCTCTACTACATCCATGTGACCTAAAAATAAAATGGGAGAATGTGAACTATCTGCTTTGCCCCGGTATTTCACTACCAGCGCAGACGTTTGCGCTACCGGAATAACTTCGACATCTTGTTCAGAAAAACCGGCTCGACTAAATTCTGAAGCGAGGTAATTGGCGACTTTTGTTGCGCCACCACTATTTTTTGACGAATCCATTTCAACAATAGTCTTATAGATCCGGAAGGTGGTTGTTGCATGCTCACTGTTCTTGTCTACCGCTGCCATTGCCGGTGTTACTATCAGTGCGGCTAAATAGACCAATTGAATAACACTGCGTGGTAAAATTGTCATGGTGCCTTCCCCTTATGCTCACTACAGCATAGCAGACAACACCACCGAGCAGACTTTATTCCAGACGTAAAAAAACCGGCCGAAGCCGGTTTTTTATATAAATCAAAAACTAATGATTTAATTAAGCGCCAAGAATTTCGTTAAACGTGGCACTTGGGCGCATTGCTGCGGCAGTTTTCGCTTCGTCAGGCAGGTAGTAACCACCGATATCCTGAGGCTTGCCTTCAGTTTCATTGATTTCTTCAATGATCTTATCAATGTTCGCCGCCAGCTTGTCGTAGATTGGGCCAAACTGAGCAGCCAGTTCGGCATTTTCTGTTTGCTTGGCCAGCTCTTCGGCCCAGTACATTGCCAGATACACGTGGCTACCACGGTTATCCAGTTGACCGGCTTTACGCAGCGGCGACTTGCCGTTGTTCAGCAGTGCCTCTGTGGCTTTATCCAGTGCAACGGCCAGTTGTTTGGCTTTTGCATTACCGTGTTTGATAGCCACGTCTTCAAGCGATACCGCCAGTGCCAGGAATTCACCCAGTGAATCCCAACGTAAGTGACCTTCTTCAACAAACTGCTGAACGTGCTTAGGTGCAGAACCACCCGCGCCAGTCTCATACAGGCCACCACCGGCCATCAGCGGCACGATAGACAGCATTTTCGCGCTGGTGCCCAGCTCAAGGATTGGGAACAGGTCGGTCAGGTAGTCACGCAGTACGTTACCGGTAACAGAAATAGTATCCAAGCCACGGATAGCGCGTTCCATGGAGTAACGGATAGCACGAACCGGTGACATGATTGAAATGTCCAGACCATCTGTGTCGTGATCCTGCAGGTATTTCTCTACTTTCTTGATCAGCTGTGCGTCGTGCGCACGCTCATCGTCCAGCCAGAATACCGCCGGCATGCCAGATTGACGGGCACGGGTCACAGCCAGTTTTACCCAGTCCTGAATAGGCGCGTCTTTGGCCTGACACATACGCCAGATATCGCCTTCTTCCACTTCATGCTCAATCAGTACGTTGCCGTCCTGATCAACAACCTGAACGGTACCGTCGGCTTCCATTTCGAACGTTTTATCGTGTGAACCGTATTCTTCGGCTTTCTGCGCCATCAGACCAACGTTAGGTACTGTACCCATAGTAGTTGGGTCGAAGGCACCGTGAGTCTTACAGAAATTGATTACTTCCTGATAGATAGTCGCATAGGTACTTTCCGGGATAACCGCTTTAGTATCGTGTGGTTTTCCATCCGGCCCCCACATCTGACCAGAGTTACGGATCATCGCTGGCATAGAAGCATCTACGATTACGTCGCTTGGTACGTGCAGGTTAGAAATACCTTTGTCTGAGTTTACCATCGCCAGTGGTGGGCGGTCGGCGTAACACTTGTTGATATCACGTTCGATTTCAGAACGCTGTGACTCTGGTAAAGTAGAAATCTTGTCATATACGCTGCCCAGACCGTTGTTCGGGTTAACACCCAGTTCGTCAAACAGGTCGCCATATTTTTCGAACAACTCTTTGTAGAATACTTTAACGCAGTGACCGAATACGATGGGGTGAGACACCTTCATCATGGTCGCTTTTACGTGCAGAGAAAACAAGATGCCAGTGTTTTTAGCATCTTCAATTTGCTCTTCGAAGAACTGACACAGGGCTTTTTTGCTCATGAACATGCCGTCGATGACTTCACCAGCCAGCAAGTCAACTTTTGGCTTCAGGGTCTTTTTGCTACCGTCTTTGCCGGTAAATTCAATGCTTACATAGCCTTCTTTTTCAACGGTTACTGATTTTTCACCTGAGTAGAAGTCACCGCCACGCATGTGCGCAACGTGAGTTTGTGAAGCCTGGCTCCACTCACCCATGCTATGCGGGAATTTTTTCGCATAATTCTTAACTGCAGTTGGCGCACGACGGTCTGAGTTACCTTCGCGCAGAACCGGGTTTACTGCAGAACCCAGCACTTTACCGTAACGCTCACGAACGTCTTTGTCTTCATCAGTTTGCGGATCTTCCGGGAACTGAGGAACGTTAAAGCCCAGGGCATTCAGTTCCTTAATCGCTGCGCGTAACTGAGGAATAGACGCACTGATGTTTGGCAGTTTAATGATATTGGCTTCCGGATCCTGCGTCATTTCGCCCAGCTCGTTCAGGGCATCAACCACTTTTTGGTCGTCAGTCAGATAATCAGGGAAATGGGCCAGGATACGTGCGGCTAGAGAGATATCACTTACTTCAACATCGATATCAGCTTCGGCGGCAAAGCGACGAATAATGGGTAACAACGAGTAGGTGGCCAACATTGGCGCTTCATCGGTTTTGGTATAAATAATTGTAGACTTACGGTTGGTCATTATGTACCTCAATAGTTGCAGTAGCTGGCTGCGTTTTTTCCATTCAACAAATTCCAGCCGCTTATTTCAGACTATTACGTTCTGACAAGAGACCGGATCTCGTGATTTTCCTGCGTACCTACATGTGTCAACCTGAAGGGAGTATCGATTCACGCACGCAAAATACTCAGTATCCACTTTACTGAGTATTTAATTCACTAGTTTTACAGGTTGACGCTGGCCATGTAATGCACATGAATCATAAGGTCTTTAGTATAGGGTCAAGCGAACCAGTTACAAGTCATACCTTTGTCTTAATTACGAAAAAATGGTTAATAAATTAGTTTTCATGGGTAATTATTCAACAAAGTGCACAAAAACCCATCACCAGCAGGTTGCCGGTGTGATTAAACAACAACTTTGATAAACTGTTTACTCAAATCTCACCGGCCAGCAATAGTTGCATGACTTCAACCGTAATTCTGTTTAATAAACCCTACATGGTGCTTTCGCAGTTCACCGATGCTGAAGGCCGTGAAACCCTCAAAGATTACATTCAGGTTCCCGATGTCTATGCAGCAGGACGGCTCGACCGGGATTCAGAGGGGTTACTGGTGCTTACCGATAATGGCGCGTTACAACATAAGCTCGCCCACCCGAAGGCCAAAACCAGCAAAACTTACTGGGTACAGGTGGAGGGCGAAGTATCAGATCAAGCCATTGAAGCGCTACGCAATGGTGTGGAGTTAAAAGATGGTCTGACCCAGCCAGCCAAAGTGCAGCGCATGGCAGAGCCTGCGGTATGGCCACGCAACCCGCCTATTCGGGAACGGGCAAATATTCCAACCACCTGGTTATCCATTACCATCAGCGAAGGCCGTAACCGCCAGGTACGTCGCATGACCGCCCATGTAGGGAATCCTACCCTGCGACTTATCCGCTACCGGGTAGGAAACTGGACACTGGATGGCATTGCCAATGGTGAGTACGTCAGCCTGCCCGGCCCGCCAATGAAACCGGTCGATAAGGCAAATAAACGCCCTGCCCGACGAAGCCGGCCCAAACCACGGCAAAAAACACGTTGAGCGCCGCAAAAAGCGCTTTTAGAGGTGCCAAAAGTTGCATTTTCTGGTAAACTCCGCGCCCCGTAAATAACATGAGAGTGCACAGTAAAATAATGTCTCAGCTTGCCACTTCGGCCCCCAATAAACAAAAAGTCATCGTCGGTATGTCCGGTGGTGTGGATTCTTCTGTTTCTGCTTATTTGCTCCAGCAACAAGGCTACGAAGTTGAAGGCCTGTTTATGAAAAACTGGGAAGAAGACGACAACGACGAATACTGTGCCGCGGCTGAAGATCTGGCCGATGCCCAGGCAGTTGCCGATAAACTGGGTATTTACCTGCACACCATTAATTTTGCTGCCGAGTACTGGGACAACGTATTTGAGTACTTTCTGGCAGAATACAAAGCTGGCCGCACGCCCAATCCGGATATCATGTGTAACAAGGAAATCAAATTTAAGGCTTTCCTTGAATACGCTGCCGAAGACTTAGGTGCCGACTTTATTGCCACCGGCCATTATGTGCGCCGCCGAGAAGTTGACGGCCACTGGCAGATGTTGCGCGGTCTGGACAACAACAAAGACCAGAGCTATTTCCTCTACACCCTGGGCGAAGAACATGTTGCCAAAACCTTGTTCCCGGTGGGCGACATCGAGAAACCACAGGTCAGGGAGATTGCCGAGCAACAAGGCCTTGTTACCGCTGACAAAAAAGACAGCACCGGCATTTGTTTTATCGGCGAACGTAAGTTTAAAGACTTCTTAAGTCAGTACCTGCCGGCTCAACCCGGTATCATCGAAACCGCCGAAGGTGTTGAAATTGGCCAGCATGAAGGGCTTATGTATCATACTCTGGGGCAGCGTAAAGGCTTGCACATTGGCGGCCTGGCCGAATACGGCGACGATCCCTGGTATGTGGTAGACAAAGACGTTGAACGCAACGTGCTTATCGTTGGTCAGGGCGCTAACCATCCTCGCCTATACTCAGACGGCCTGATTGCCAAGCAATTGCACTGGGTTAACCGTACAGTGCCAACCGAACCATTCCGTGCCGCAGTGAAAACCCGTTACCGTCAGCAGGATATTCCCTGCCTGGTTACGCCCATTGGTGACGATCAGGTAAAGGTAACCTTCGACGAGCCACAAAAGGCGGTTACACCTGGCCAGTCAGCGGTGTTTTATCAGGACGAAGTCTGCCTGGGTGGCGGCATTATTGAGAGTTACCTACGCTAATGTTGGATGCAGCCATCGAAAAACAACTGGGTCTGGCGGGTGTTTGTCAGGCCGCACGACTGGTGCAGTCGATTGCCCGTACCGGTGAAGCCGATAAACAGGCAGTAGAAGCAAGCTTATCCAGTATTCTGGTCACCGATTCAGACACCACACAGCAGGTGTTCGGCCAGTTGGAAAATTTAAAAACCGGTTTTCAGGTGATTGTGGCGCAATTAGGCGATCATAACTCCAAAAAAGATACCGAGCTGACCCGTTATATCGCCAGTGTGCTCGGACTCGAGCGAAAACTGGCACGCAACAAAAAAGCTATGAATGAGCTGGGTGAGCGTATTTCCCATGTGCAACGCCAACTGGCCCATATGGACTTTGAAAGCCCGCAGATTTTATCGTCGCTGGCGAGTATTTATTCAGACGTGATCAGCCCGTTGGCACCAAAGATTCAGATTGCCGGTAATCCCAGCTGCCTGAGTCAGCCACTCAATCAACACCGGGTTCGAGCCCTGTTGCTGGCTGGTGTGCGCGCCGCCGTCTTGTGGCGACAGCTGGGCGGTCAGCGCCGACAGATTTTATTTAAACGTAAAGCAATTCTACGCAGTGCCCAGCAGGCACTGAGATTAATGAACTAATTGAGGAGCAAAAGGTGGAACTATCCCAATTAACGGCAATTTCTCCGGTCGATGGTCGGTATGCCTCTAAAACAGGCGAGTTACGGTCTATTTTTAGTGAGTACGGCCTGCTTAAATACCGGGTTGAAGTTGAAGTCAGATGGTTACAAAAACTGTCCAAGCTGGACGGTATCACCGAAGTCCCTGACTTTTCTCCCCAGTCGCATAAACTGCTCGACAGCATTGTGGCAGAGTTTTCGGTAGACGATGCCCGCCGCATCAAAGAAATCGAACGTACCACCAACCACGACGTAAAAGCAGTAGAGTATTTCCTGAAGGAAAAAGTCGCAGATAACAGCGAACTGAACGCTATCAGTGAGTTTATCCACTTTGCCTGTACCTCAGAAGACATCAATAACCTGTCGCATGCCCTGATGTGCACTGAAGCCCGCGATACCGTTATTCTGCCTTACTGCGATAAATTAATCGATGCGCTTAAAGATCTGGCTCGCGAATACCGCAGTATTCCAATGATGGCCCGTACGCACGGTCAGCCGGCATCGCCAACGACCATGGGTAAGGAAATGGCTAACGTGGCCGTGCGCTTACAACGTCAACGCGACCAAATCGCGGCAGTAAGCCTGCTGGGTAAAATTAACGGTGCAGTAGGTAACTACAACGCTCACCTGTCGGCTTATCCAGAGCTTGACTGGCACACCATCTCTGAAGATTTTGTCACCAGCCTGGGCATTACCTGGAATGCATTTACCACGCAAATCGAGCCGCATGATTACATTGCCGAGCTGTTTGACGCCATTGCACGGTTCAACACTATCCTGCTGGACTTCGACCGTGACGTCTGGGGTTACATTGCGCTGGGTCACTTTAAGCAAAAAACGGTTGCCGGCGAAATTGGCTCCTCTACCATGCCGCATAAAGTTAACCCTATCGACTTTGAAAACTCGGAAGGTAACCTGGGCATCGCTAATGCGATTTTCGATCACCTGGCGGCCAAACTGCCGGTATCACGCTGGCAGCGTGATCTGACCGACTCAACGGTACTGCGTAACCTGGGTGTTGGCGTTGGCTATGCCGTTATCGCTTATCAGGCAACACTTAAAGGCATCAGCAAACTGGAAGTTAACGAGCAAAGCCTGCTTAACGAGCTGGACAATAACTGGGAACTGCTGGCAGAGCCTATTCAAACCGTTATGCGTCGTTACGGTATCGAAAAGCCATATGAAAAGCTTAAAGAACTGACCCGCGGTAAGAAAGTGAACGCTGAGGTAATTAGCGAATTCATCGATAATCTTGAATTACCACAAAGTGCCAAAGACCAGCTGAAACAGCTGTCTCCACAGGCCTATATTGGTGACGCAATCCGTCTGGTAGATCAGTTACTGGGCGAATAAGTCTTTGCTACGCTTGGCAACTCCTACATTAAGGAGTTGCCATGTTACCGCTAACTACTTCCCTTCCCGCTTCTCAGCGTACTTCTGAACAACTCAGGCAAACACTTAATCTTACTCTGCTACTATTTACGGTAGCCATGCTGTTACAACTCCCGGCACTGTATTATTTTGCGCGTCCTGACTCATTACAAAGCTACAACTGGCTGGGTCATTTTCTGGCCTTACTCGCACTGTTACTGAGTCAGCGACTAGTAAGGCTAAACCACCTTAAAGTAGCTCTGTTTATGCTTTATTACAGTTACCTCACATGGGTATTATTGTTGTGGCCGGGGCTATCTAATACACACTATTACTACTTGCTCGCTGTGGTGATAAGCGGATTTGTGTTTACCCGTGCTGAACGACTGGCGCAATGTACTGTGCTAACTGGCGCAGTATTCTTATTCAGTCTGTTTAGTATTCTTCACTATCAGCCACAACTGGAGTTTGGCATCCTGCGCCTGACCAACGACCTAACCCTCGGCGCCCTGAGCCTGGGTATTTACCGGGTGCTTCGCCAACGAACCGTCAACCGCTGGCAGGGCTTACGCGACGCACACAAATCCTCAATGAGTACCCTGAGTCAATTGTTACCCAAGGATCCTGAACAACCCGCCAGTTTCTGGCAGCCCGGAAAAACCCGGCGCTATCCTTTTGCCTGCGTGTTATTTGCCGATCTCAGTGGTTACACGACCCTTAACAGGCAATACGGCGACCGCGCTATCCTCACCGGCCTGAAACGCCTTTATTCACACATCGATAGTTTGTGCGACCAGTTTTCGGTAGAGAAAATCAAAACCAATGGCGATCAGTATATGGTAGTGAGCAAGTTACAAATCCAGACGGATCAGACTTGTTGTGTGCATATGTATCATTTTGCCAGTGCATTGCACCGCATGATTGCTCGTTACAGTGATAATCACCATCTTAACTGTACGGTGCGCATTGGCATCGCTACAGGCCCTTTAACCGCCGGCATTATCGGTAAAAACCGGACGTACTTTGATGTCTGGGGCGAAACGGTCAATCTGGCTGCCGGCCTGGAGCAGAATGCTGACAGAGAGTACATTGCGGTATGCCCTGTTACCGCGAAACATCTTCCGGCTCACCTGATAGCAGCCGAAGCCAGCCTGGCAAGCAGCAAACACCCTGATACAAATATTTATTACCAACTGAAAATCGCCTGACAACTTTGGGCTGTGGGTTTTAATCCACGGCCAACCCGGGGATAATGGCGCAAATGCAAAACGATAATGATAACTGTGCTTAATTTAGATATTGCCGCTTTTTTACAAACTTACTGGCAGAAAAAACCTTGTGTTATTCGCAATGCCCTGCCTGATTTTACCGACTTCATTGATGAACACGAGTTGGCGGGCCTTGCTATGGAGCCAGAGCTTGATAGCCGGGTAATCAGCAAACAAGCCGAACAATGGTCTGTTCAGCAAGGGCCTTTTGAAGATTTCTCAGCTTGTCAGGGACAATGGACGCTGCTGGTTCAGGGTGTAGACAGATTTTTTGACGACGCCAGCGAGCTTATGCAGAAGTTTAATTTTATTCCCAACTGGCGGGTTGACGATCTGATGATCAGTTTTGCGGTACCTGGTGCCGGTGTGGGCCCCCATGTTGACCAGTACGATGTATTTTTGCTGCAAGGTAAAGGCAGCAGGCGCTGGCGGGTGGGTTCGCCCGAGGGCCTCACCAGTACCCAGCCGGTTAAAGGGCTGTGTCAGGTGGATGACTTCACACCGGTGATTGATTGTGAATTACAGCCCGGCGATATTCTCTATATCCCGCCTGGCTGGCCCCATGATGGGGTAACCCTCAGCGACAGTCTGACTTACTCCATAGGCTTTCGGGCACCGGATCAGACACAGCTGGGCAACTATCTGGCCGAGCATTTACAAACACAGTCAACCGGCGCAAAGCGCTATACCGACCCGGAACTGGTCCTGTCAGACTCGCCGGCAGAAGTGTCGCGCAAGGAAGTCGATGCACTCAAAGACTTGTTGCACCAGGCCATCGATGATGACAGCTTCAGTCAAAACCTGTTAGCCATGTTAAGCGAGCAAGGTATCGAGCCTGAGATCAATGAACCAGTTGATAGCCAGTCTCTGCAGGAGCACCTCGAATCAGGGGCTACACTTGTTAAATTGCCGGGTTGCCGGCCACTGTTAAACAGGCAATTCCCGGATTGTTTATTTATTAATGGTGAGGTAATTAAGTTTTCTCCCGAAAATTACCCGTTAATGTGCCAGCTTATGAGCAAGGCCGACATTGATCGCACTGATATGGCACCCGCCCCGGATAAACTGGATATTTTTTACACATTCACTACACTGGTTAATATGGGTTACTGGGAACTCTGACCTGAAAAACCGCTGTACAGGTACAGACAACTCACCGGGATTACCTGCTGGCAACTCTGCCAGCAGAGCAACATGGGGGGAAGTATGGCGTATAAAGTCCAACAGGTACTTTGGCAAGAGGCCTGTGATCAACTGAAAACACTCAGAAAAGCAGTGTACGTACTGGAATGGCAACTTCCGGAAACTACCGAATTTGACGATTTAGACAATAAAGCCGCCCACGTTTTACTGTTTTGTGATCAGGACACCCCTATTGCTACCGGCCGCCTGACCCCAAGCGGCGAACTCGGCAGAATCGCTGTATTACCCGGCCACCGCACCCTGGCGGTTTATAAGCTATTGTTCGCAGCCCTCCTCAAACACGCCGAATCGCAAAACATCAAACAAATTCAGTTACAGTCTGAACTCGCCAGTGTCGAGTTTCATCAGGCCAAAGGGTTTAAGCCAGTTGGTAAGGTGTTTATGGAAGCCGGCATACCCATGCAAAAGATGGTGTGTAACCGGCAAAACTTTGATATTCCGGATGTACGGCATATTCATTAATGCCGCACGGGCCCGTGATTGAGGCTAAAAGGTTGGGAATTAGTATCAGGTAATAGAGACTAACCCCAAAGTCCCTCGTTTTCTTGCAGCAGGTAGATTTTTTCCGCGCGGTCTGCCAGCAATTGTGCATAGGACGTTTGGCTGGCATCTCCTTTGTCGTTATTCTGCAGTAGATTTTCAGCTTTAATTTGCCAGCGCATCGAAAAATAGCGCAGCGCACCACGAGCATCCTCAGCGTTATCGGCAAGAGTAAAGTCGGTTGGCAAATCACCGGTTACTACCCAGTACATCTTGCTATCCATGGCTTTAATTTTCCACACCGCTACCAGCGGTGCCAGATAACGGCATTCTTCGGTTACCACGGTGTCAAAGAGCACGCCTTCCTTTGCCAGAAACTGGTTTGCTTGCTGAAAGGCTTCGCGGGCCCAGGTCTGGATTTGTTCTTCTGTTAGTTGTTCTGTCATAGCGCTTATGTTCTTTTAGTTAGACACTGCAATAACACTTGCAGCGGGTGTTTTGGTTTAAACTCATCGATTCGGTTTACCTGACTGCGGCAGGAATAGCCGCTGGCCATTATTTGTTGCGGCTGGTAGCGGGCTACTGCTTGCTGCCAGCTCATTTCATAAATGCCCAGCGAGTTGGCTTTATTGACCGCTTCATGACCGTAATTGCCGGCCATACCACAACAGCCCACTTTCACGATGTCAGTTTTTTGTCCGACTCTGGCAAAGAGATCCTGCCAGATTTGTTCGGTTTTCGGCAATGCTGTCTTCTCGGTGCAGTGGGCAAACAATGCCATAACCGGCGCGTCAGAGGTAGCATCACCACTCTGCCAGGTTGAATCAGGGAGTGTCGCCAGCCACTCATGCACAGTCTGTACAACAAAGTCACCGCGCGCGGCCCCCAGTGCTTTGTACTCATCCCGATAGCACAGGACCAGCGGCGCATCGACCCCAACCATGGGTATATTTAAGCCCGCAACCTGATTTAAAAAGGCTGCGGTATCAGTAGCTGTACGGGCAAATTTATCCAGAAAACCGGTCACGTGCAGAGTTTTGCCATTGGGCTTAAATGGCAACAATACTGGCGTTTTGCCAAGCGCTCTGATCAGGTGACCAAAATCGGTGACCACTTCGGCATCATAATAACTGGTAAACGGATCCTGCACGATTAACACGTGATTTTCGCGCTGTTCGGCATCCAGCTGTTCCAGTTCGGCCAGATCGAATGTTTGCATTACCTCTGCTGACCGCTCGGTTAGCGTAGGCACCGACAATGGCGGCGCATCCACATAACCGGCTACCTTTTCAAGCAGCGATTTTGCCAAGCCGTTATTCATAAGCGCATTGCTAACCTTGGGCAACTTAGCCATCAATGGCGTAAGCGATTCCACATTGGCCACCAGATGATGTTTTAGCGGGCGCAGATAGCGCTGATAGTACACATTTAAAAACCGTGCTCTGAACTCTGGTACATCCACTTTAACCGGGCACTGACTGCTACAGGATTTACACGCCAGACAGCCATTCATGGCTTCCAGTACCTCATGAGAAAAGTCTTCGATATCAGCGCGGGTGTTTTGCCAGCGTGTTAGCCAACTGGTTTTATACTGTCCATTCATCAACGCCTGATGATCCACGCCCTGGTTCGCCAGTAATCGCAGCCACTCACGAATTAAACCAGCCCTGCCCTTAGGGCTATGACGGCGGTCACGCGTTATTTTGCTTGAAGGGCACATTGGCGATGTGGTGTCGTAGTTAAAACACAGGCCGTTACCGTTACAGTCCATGGCAGGCTTAAAGGTTTCTTTAAATGCCACGGGTATGGTGCGGTCGAGGGTCGCGCGTTTAGGATCGCTCACCTTCACCAGCTCGTCATCACTGTCGATTGGCGTACAGATTTTTCCCGGATTCATTTTATTACCCGGATCAAATGCGCCCTTAATACGACGTAGCTCGGCAAATAATGACTCGCCAAAAAACGCCGGGCCATATTCACTGCGGAAGCCCTTACCGTGCTCGCCCCACATAAGACCACCGTATTTGGCCACCAGAGCAACCACTTCATCGGAGATCTGATGCATGAGCTTTTCCTGCTCCACATCGCACAGATCGAGTGCCGGGCGCACATGTAATACGCCGGCATCCACATGGCCAAACATACCGTACTGCAGGCCGTGGCCGTCCAGTAAGGCACGGAACTCCATAATAAAGTCTGCGAGATTCTCAGGCGGCACGCCGGTATCTTCGGCAAAGGCGATGGGTTTTTGGCTGCCTTTGGTATTACCCAGCAGTCCCACCGACTTTTTGCGCATCGCATAAATTTTATTGATATCAGCTTTGTCAAAGGTGAGCTGATAGCCAATCACGCCATATTCGCCTTTTTCGGCCGACGCCGTGAGCTCTTCCTCTAGACGGGCAATGCGCTGTTTGATTTCGTCCAGGTCATTACTGTTGTACTCCACCATATTAAGGCCAAGCATTTCTTTGCCCGGCACATCTTCAATAAGATTAGAAATGGAGTGCCAGATAATATCGGTGCGGGCCAGATTGAGTACTTTACTGTCGACGGTTTCCACCGACGTCGCCTGCGCGGCAATCATGCGTGGCGCATGGCGTAAGGCAGACTCAAAAGAATCGTATTTAATGTTTACCAGCGCAGTATGCTTTGGAATTTTGGTCAGCGATAATTTGGCTTCGGCAACAAACACCAGCGAGCCTTCCGAGCCGGTGATCAGTCGGCTGACATCAATTAACTGCTTTTCTTCGTCAAAAGCATGTTCTAAATCGTAGCCGGTTAAAAACCGGTTCATCCGTGGGAATTTAGCCAGAATGTCTTGTCGCTTACCGCGGCAGGTATTGAGCACCTGGCGCAGAATACGCCCGTAGGTGTCACTGCGGGTAGCCTGCTGCTCAGCTTCGGCAACCGATAACGGCTGGGTTTGCAGTATTTCACCATTGGCCAGTACCGACGTTAAACCCAGTACGTGATCGCTGGTTTTACCGTATACCAGCGAACCTTGCCCTGAGGCATCAGTGCTGATCATGCCGCCCAATGTAGCGCGGTTACTGGTAGATAAATCCGGCGAAAAGAAAAAACCATAAGGGCGTAAGGCATCGTTTAGCGCGTCTTTTACTACCCCGGACTGAACTCTTACCCAGCCTTCTTCAGGGTTGATTTCCAGCACCTTATTCATATGCCGGGACATGTCCACAACAATGCCATCGGTCAGGCTCTGGCCGTTAGTACCAGTGCCACCGCCCCGGGCGCTGAATTTTACCTGCGGATGCTGGTTAGCCAGCTCACCAATGGTCTGTAAATCGTTAATGCCTTTGGGGTGAATAACGGCTTGCGGTAACTTCTGATATACCGAGTTATCCGTTGCCACCGCCAGGCGGCTGCCATAGCTGTATTCAATGTCGCCGGAAAAAGAGGATTTCTCCAAGCGTTGAAGGTAGGTTCTGTAATCATCAGAAACGGTCGATTCAACTGGTACAACAGGTAAATTCAAAGCTACGCTCTCACTGGTGAATAGGCGGCTAAGTATACCTAGGCTAACGCAGGGTCTCCACCGTTACTGGCTGATTTTTTATCACCATTTATTTGGCGATATTACCTAACCATTTGCAAATCAGTTCAACCAATGAAAATTTCAGGTATTGAGCTAACCGGCGTATTGTTTGAACTAACCTGCTCACGCGGCGATATATTTTATTACATTTATAGTTTTGTACTGTTTGCAGAACTGACTAGAATAGCGGCTATACATTAGCCTCTATGCATTCAGAAAAATGAAAAAAACCATCCGATTAAGCCTTGGTGCTATACTTTTCCTGACCGGGATAGTGCTGACCCTGCTACCAGGTTCAATTCTGCTGGTGATTGGTGGATTAATACTACTTAGCTATGACTGGCCGAGAGCTCGTTCGTGGTTACGCTTTTTTCAGAATCAAATGACCAGTTCAGCGCGCAGGCTCGACCGCCTGCTGCTTAATCGACGTTTGCGTAAATACAGAGTTAGGTAAGCACAAAGCAGACTATTGATGAGGAAAGCTCACTGCACTCCTTATTAATAAGTAATACCTCAACTACTTCTATTTAATACACAATAAAAAAAAGGCCAGCTTTATAAACTGGCCTTTCAAAGTTTTAGAAAATTATTTTTAACCGAGGTTTTCGGCCAGGTATAACCAGGTTTCAACCACGGTATCCGGGTTGAGTGATACCGAGTCAATGCCCTGCTCTACCAGCCACGCAGCGAAGTCTTCGTGATCGGATGGGCCCTGACCGCAGATGCCCACGTACTTGCCACGTTTTTTGGCCGCCTGAATTGCCATAGAAAGCAGCGCTTTAACTGCATCATTACGCTCTTCAAACAGGTGGGCAATAAGACCTGAGTCACGGTCCAGACCCAGGGTAAGCTGCGTCATATCGTTAGAACCAATCGAGAAACCATCGAAGATATCGAGGAACTGGTCGGCCAGTAACGCATTTGACGGCAGTTCGCACATCATAATTACGCGCAGGCCATTTTCGCCTTGCTTCAGCCCTTGCTCTGCCAGTAGTTCGATAACCTGACGACCTTCTTCCACGGTGCGTACGAATGGGATCATGATCTCAACATTGGTTAAGCCCATCACATTCCGAACACGTTTAATGGCTTCACACTCAAGCGCGAAACAGTCGCGGAAATCTTCTGACACGTAACGGCTGGCACCACGGAAACCCAGCATTGGGTTTTCTTCGTCCGGCTCGTACTGATAACCACCTACCAGGTTAAAGTATTCGTTGGACTTAAAGTCAGACATCCGCACAATCACTTTCTCTGGCGAGAATGCCGCACCGATAGTAGAAATACCTTCTACCAGTTTCTGGATATAGAACTCTTTAGGCGACTCGTAACCGGCAATCATATCGCTGATTTCTTCTTTCAGCTCCTCAGGCTGAGAATCGAAGTTGAGCAACGCTTTAGGATGCACACCAATCATACGGTTGATGATAAATTCCAGACGCGCCAGGCCAACGCCTTTGTGTGGTAAACGGGCGAAGTCGAATGCACGATCCGGATTACCTACGTTCATCATCACTTTAGTGGGTGATTCAGGCATGGAATCAATCTGTGACGTGGTGACATCGAATTCCAGTTCCTGATTGTAGATATATCCGGTATCACCTTCGGCACAGGAAACAGTAATAGCGTCGCCGGCTTTAATCGATTCGGTGGCGTTACCACAACCTACTACGGCAGGAATACCCAGTTCGCGGGCAATGATTGCCGCATGGCAGGTACGCCCTCCTCGATTGGTGACAATCGCTGAAGCCTTCTTCATGATCGGTTCCCAATCCGGGTCAGTCATATCGGTAACCAGTACATCACCGGCCTGGATTTTGTCCATTTCATCGATAGAGCCAAGCACTTTGGCTTTACCTGCACCAATTTTATGACCAATGGCACGGCCCTCACACACGATTCCTGCTGAGCCTTTCAGCTGGAAGCGTTCGATGGTTTGTGCATCCTCACGGCTGCGTACAGTCTCAGGGCGGGCCTGAACGATGTACAACTCGCCATCGGCGCCATCTTTGGCCCATTCGATGTCCATTGGACGGTCGTAGTGTTTCTCGATGATTTGCGCCTGCTTGGCCAGAGCCTGCACTTCTTCGTCGGTTAACGAGAAGGTTTTGCTGTCGGCCGGATCGATGTCAACGATGGTAACCTGATTACCATGACTCTGATCCGCAGAGTAAATCATCTTGGTTAATTTGCTACCCAGGTTACGGCGCACAATGGCTGGCTTGCCGCTATCCAGGGTTGGTTTGTGAACGTAAAATTCGTCGGGGTTTACGGCGCCTTGTACTACCATTTCGCCCAGACCAAATGAGCTGGTAATAAACACAACGTCTTCGAAACCTGATTCGGTGTCGATGGTGAACATTACACCCGACGAAGCGATATCACTGCGTACCATGCGCTGCACGCCGGCAGACAGTGCCACGCCTTTGTGATCGTAGCCCTGGTGCACACGGTATGAAATTGCGCGGTCATTAAACAGTGAAGCAAATACGTGCTTAACAGCCACGATAACGGCATCATAACCCTTCACGTTAAGGAAGGTTTCCTGCTGACCTGCAAATGAGGCATCCGGCATATCTTCTGCAGTGGCAGAAGACCGTACCGCAAATGACGCTTCGTCACCGGCATCGCCCTGCAGGGTCACAAACGCGGTGCGGATTTCTTCTTCGAGTTTGCCCTGAAAAGGCGTATCGATAATCCACTGACGAATATTTTTACCTGCCTCGGCTAACGCACCGACGTCGTCGACATCCAATGAGTCGAGCACTTCATGAATTTTAGCTTCAAGTCCGCTTTGCTCTAAAAATTCATTAAACGCGTAAGCTGTTGTTGCAAATCCTCCAGGTACTTTTACACCCGCGTTCGCCAGGTTTGAGATCATCTCACCTAACGAGGCATTTTTACCGCCAACACGATTAACATCGTGCATGCCTAACTCTTGATACCAAAGTACGTATTCTTGCACTTTACAGCCTCCAGCTTGTCACTTTTTCTTTACGCTCACTTAAATGTGAACTTGTAGGGTAGAGGTTAAACCATCACTGAAATTAATTCAGGCTGGCTTTTCCATAGGGAAATTCTAAAATGCCGATTATAAGAAAGTAAAATTTTATTTCATTTCGTAATAAATTTACGACAAAGTTAAGGAGTTGTTGTGCGCACAGCATTTTACATTTCGGACGGTACTGCCATTACGGCAGAGGTGTTTGGCCACGCTTTATTGTCACTTTTCCCTACAGAATTCAATCACAAGACAATTCCTTTTGTTGAAACTGAAGAACAGGCTTACGCAGTAATTGAAAAAATATCTGAAAGTTTTCAAGATACCGGGGAACGCCCGCTCGTTTTTTATACAGTTGTAAACCCGGATATTCGGCGAGTCATCGCAAGATCTGTGGGAATTAACTACAATTTTCTCGACCAGTTTGTAGCGCCGCTGGAAAAAATCATAGGTGTGCCATCAAAACCAGAAAAACACCGCACCCACAGTATTCACGAAAAAACCTACGATATTCGTATTGAGGCAGTTAACTACGCGCTGGCGAATGACGATGGATCAAATCTTAAGGATTATAAAGAAGCCGACATTATTTTAGTGGGTGTATCGCGTTCCGGTAAAACACCAACAAGTTTATATCTGGCCCTGCAATATGGCATTAAAGCGGCTAACTACCCGTTCACCGAAGAAGATATGGGAGACATGCTGAAACTGCCGCCGGCCCTGCGCCAGTTTAAGCAAAAGCTGTTTGGTCTGACTATCGAGGCATCACGACTCAGCCAAATTCGCTCAGAACGCCGGGCTAACAGCCGCTATGCCTCTATACAACAATGCCGCATGGAGTTGCGTGAGGTGGAAAACTTATACCGTAAAGAGAAAATACCGTTCTTAAACAGTACCAAATACTCTATCGAGGAGATCTCAGCCAAAATACTTGCTGAGACCGGCCTGCAACGACGTAAATACTAAGCGCGGAAGCGTTTCAGCAAAGGGCCTAGATGCGCTTCAAAGGGTTGCCAGCGCCCCTGCCCTTTGCGATTGATCGGTTGGCGAACCTGTTCGGCACTGGGCGTTTTGATGAGTCGATCGGTTTGATGGAAGTCCAGGCAGGCCTGTTCGAAAGGCACGCCAAGGTAATCCAGCATTCGCTTAACCTGCCCGTCTAAATCATCCAGTACGTCTTCGTGCTGAACACGTAATACCGCGCCGGGTAAGATTTCGTCCCAGTGGTCCATCAACTTTTCGTAAGCCTGATAATAACGCGCCACTTCTTCCAGTCCGTAAGAAAACTCCTGACCTTCACCAAACAGTTGCTTAAAGTTGCTGAAGCAACAATCCATCGGATCACGCCGGGCATCTATAATTTTTGCATTGGGCAGAATGCGTTTAATAAAACCCACATGCATAAAGTTATTCGGCATCTTATCGATAAAAAACGGTGCTGAGCCCCGGTAATAACGGGTTTGCTCAATATACTGCTTACCCAGCTCATAGCATTGTTCAGCTGATAGTTCGGCAAGTGAATAAGGATATGGCTTGCCGCTTTCGCTTAACTGCGCGCCAACTGATGAAGCCAGACTAAGAATATTATGCAGCTCCATGGTGCCGTCGATATCAGAGTGAGATGCCAGGATCTGTTCCAGCAAAGTAGAGCCTGCCCGCGGCATTCCCACAATAAAGATAGGCTCCGGTGACGGAAAGCCGCCATGCATATTTGCAAAACTGTCGCCGCGACAGGCTTCAACCTGCGCAGCAATCGCCTCTTCTGTACGCGCAATATCGTAGCCGGTAGAGATAAGCTTTAAGCGATTACCTTTTTCATAGTAGGTAAATGACTTTTCAAACTGGCCGGCATCCTCAAATCCTTTGCCCAGAGCAAAACACAGATGTATGCGGTCTTCAACGCCGATGGATGACTGTGCTTCAATATCTGCCATATCCTGCAGCGCCTCACCGTCAAACGTATACGACTTCATATTAGCGAGGCTCCAGTAGGCATCGCCAAACTGCTGATGATAGTGGGCCGCTTTGAGATAAGCCTCAACCGCTTGTTGTTTGTTACCGGTGGTTTTGTAGGCGTGGCCTAATGCCAGCCATACGCCGGGCCGGTCTTCGTCAGCGCTCAATAATTCTGTAAATATAGTGATGGCGTCTTCGGTACGGTTAATTCCCAGTAGCGCATTGGCTTTGGCCATCAGAATTTGTAAGTTGTCCGGATAGGCAGAAAGCTGTTCATCGCTGATTTCGACCACTCGCTGATGTTTACCGAGCTTAGCCAGCAGGCCAAGATAGGCAATCACGGCTCTGAGATTATCCGGATAAAGGGCAACGCAACTTTCTAATAAGAATTCGGCATCGTGATAAACCTTGAGCTGAATGCCCAGTTCTGCCAGTAACAGCATGCCTTCGGGGTGATGTTTATGTTGTTGCAAAAACTGACGGCAGACTTTCTCTGCGGTCGCCAGCTGTTTTTCATACATCAGATCGTACGCGCCAAGAATGGGTGGCGGAAGTTGCTCCAGATGAGCAATATGCTGCAAAGCCAGCTGCTCGGCAGTGGTATCCTGATGCTGCTGATAAATTTTAAGTAGTTGTTTCCAACTGGTGATCAGCGCCGGATTATAGTGGGTAGCGCGAAAAAATGCGCTGGCCGCTTTATCCTGCTGATTCAGGGCTAAAAAATTATACGCCTGTTCCTGGTATGCCCGTCCATGTTCGGGCCGCAGATGTAATAACTCGTCGAGTTCCTGCAAAGCCTGGTTGAACTGATTTGCCAAACGCTGTGTTACTGCCGATAAATAAAGTAGCTCAATACGCAGCGCAACCGGAAGTTCCACCGCTTTCAAAGCGCTTATTTTTTCCATTGCTGCGGTAAGGTTTTTGGTTTGCAGCGATTGCTTTATCGCCTGGAACTGGTTTGAAAAATCTTGAGTCATAACGGATGCTGTATTTTTAACTGACGACGAAAAAGGCAGGCTTACGCCTGCCTTTTAGCTCTTATTATGTATTAATATCAGTTATTAATAATAATCGAAAGAGAAACGTACACCCATTGTGCGTGGACGGTTAGTGACCACCTTAGGTGTGAACTGCTGAGTATCGATGTTCAGGATAGCGGATTCATCGAACAGGTTGTCGATAAACAGTTCTACTTTCCAGCTATCATCAGACATGCCCACCGACACGTTACTGATCACGTAGCTTTCCTGTACATAACGACCACCGCGGAAGGTGCCGCCGTTGGCATCAGTATAGCCGACACCGTCATAAACAGCAGCTTCGTCTTCAATTTTAAGGCCTGAACCCGTACCGTAAATCAGCTGAGTCGCGTCTTCCATCACGTAAGCGTCCATTACCATACCGGCCAATCGGTCGCCAGTGTATGCCACTGACGCATTCACGAAGCCCTGTTGACCACCGTCCAGTTCGAAATAATAACGGGCATTGATATTGCCAGAGAACTCAGCCGAGTAAGGCAGTCTGGCGCCCACGCCAGGAGCAATACCTTCCAGCTCCGGATTAATACTGGTCAGCTCGGTGTCTAACAAACTGAATGCGGCATTTAGCACCAAATCATCGGTAGCTAACCAAGTGATATCGGCGTCCAGCCCTTTAACTTCGGCGTCACCAACGTTATCGGTGAATACCAGAAAACTGATATTAGTCGGGTCGAAACGGGAGGTTTGCAGGTCGGAGATTTCAGAATAGTAAGCGGTAGCGTTAACACGGACGATACCGTCGAGGAAATCCCCTTTCATGCCCAATTCGTAGTTATCCAGGGTATCTGTAGTTGAGTAAACCGGGATACGGAAACCTTCAAATGCGCCGGATTGATTCGCCGCAGCATCACCGCCTAAACGGTTAGTTACCGGCGGACGGAAACCTTCTGAGTAGTTCGCGAAGAGCAGTAAGTCGTCGCTGGCTTTCCAATCCAGACCAAATTTGAAGATGGTATCATCAACGGTTAACACTCCGTCATCATCCAGCAAGCTGGTATCCAGTTGATCATTAGCTATCGCGTCAACCACGCCCTGACCATCCAGACCAAAACCATCGTATACTGCCGGGTCAGTTACGCCCTGGCCGTAGGCTTCCAGACGACTGGTTACGTCACGGGTTGAGGTTGCACCGCGATAAATATCATCGATTTGATACCAACGGGCCCCAATACTCGCCGTTAGAGTATCGGTCAGGTCATATTCGAGTTGACCAAACACTGCAATCTGCTCAATAGTATGAGTGATGTCATTAATGAAACTGACTTCCGGTGAGAAAGGCCCACCATCACTGTTAATGCCTTTGTTACCCGCCAGCATTTTAGCCATGTCAGTGAAGTCTTCCGCCCACGGGTTAACGGTGTCGTTGAGCGTATTATCAATTTCGGTGTTGGCAATCTTAAACTGCCCAACAGACGCCACTTCCTGCTCATCATAAAACACACCAGCGGTAACTCGCCACGGCGTATCCATGGTGGTATCAAAGCGCAGCTCGTGGGTTAAACGGGTACTGGTGGTGTCTTCTTTGTAATACTTAACAGGGTCAAGACAACGAATATCGGCCGGCGTATCGGCAATATAATGCGTACACACGTAGTAGGCTGAGAATAGCCCGCCGTTGGTGTAACCGGTATAGTCGGTCAGGGTGTCAATTTCACGGTCAAGGTAGCCACCGGCATACACCACATCCAGTTTGTCGAGACTGCCATTTAAGGTCCAGGTTGTTAAACCAAACTCATCTGAGTTTTCATCAGCCTGGAAACGAACGGCCTTATCTTCACCAACGGTAGGGTCGTAAGCGAATACGCCCTCAGTATCCAGCGTCTGTGCCGTATGCTGTACCAGCAGGTTCCAGTCTGCGTTAATATGATAAGACAAACCGAAACGGGCTCCGGCGTAAACCGCATCATTGAAGTCATCTTCAACATGCTGGCCATTGCGCGGTGACACAACCGCCGCTTCATTAGGACCAAAACCATTGACACTGCGACGCGCGTCCATGCCAACCGGGTCAGCACCCGCACCGCTTAAGATACCACCGGAAATTCGGTCGATAACCACCGCACTGCCGATGTAACCACCGTTACCCGGATCATTCTCGATATTATCAATCCAACCGCCCTGCTTATCGTTATACGCAACAACGCGTAAAGCCAGGTCGTCAGTTGGGGTAATGTTAATGTACGCCTCAACCGTGTTACTCATTTCACCGCCTTTGGTGGTGGCGATAGCGGTATCAAAACCGGCCGCGAAACCCGCATGGTCTGGCTTACGGGTAATTAACCGTACCGTACCGGCCTGTGAGCTGGCACCAAACAGAGTACCCTGTGGCCCCGGCAATACCTCGACACGCTCAACGTCGGTCGCGAAGATATCCAGGTTACGACCGGCCATGGAAACCGGCATTTCGTCCTGATAGAACGCAACTGAAGGCTGAAGGGCCTGAACTGAGGACAGGGTGATACTGGATTGGGTAGTGGCCGCACCACGAATATAGATTTCGTTCTGGCCAGGGCCTGTGCCCTGAAATACCACGTTGGGTAAGAATTCTACGTAGTCCTGGAAGTTGTCGATACCCATGTTTTCCAGGGCATCACCACTAAGGGCTGATACTGCTACCGGCACATCCTGAATAGATTCAGTACGCTTGGTGGCGGTCACTTCGATGGTTTCGATGGAAGCCTTTGATTCGCTTGCCTGAGCAAGCACGCCATTAGATGCTAGCGCAGCAATGACTGCACAACTAAGGTGTGTTTTTCTCATAGAACAATGTTCCTAATTTTTTAAGTGAGCTGAATTATTTATTATTGATTCATTTTTATCGGCATATAGCCTAGCAGAATTAAAATTAAATTTCTGCACTAACTATTAATCAGGTAATATTTCTAGTTTAACAGGGATTTCTGTACGCAAATCAACACAAGCTGGATCAAACGTTTAATTCCACACTAATTATTTGCAAGACTGTGTTTTGACGCATCAATTTGCTGTATATTGTACGTAAATTGTTTTATTTATCGTAAATTAACAGGATATAACTTGAGTCAGTCAACTACGCCCAAGCACGAAAATCCGGCACCAGCCAAGCTGAATAAACCGGTCTTTTATGCAGCCTCAGGCGCAATCCTAATGCTTCTGCTGTTTGCAGTAGCCATGCCTGAAACCGCAGAAACACTGTTTTCAACCATGCAGGCCGCCGTGGTAGAAAATGGCAGTTGGTTTTACGTATTCACCGTAGCGACCATACTGATCTTTGTTGTGTATATCGGATTCTCTGAGTACGGTGAAATCCGCCTCGGCCCGGACCACGCCAAACCGGAATTTTCTATCCTTACCTGGCTTTCCATGTTGTTTGCCGCAGGTATGGGTATCGGTTTGATGTTCTTCGGCGTGGCCGAACCGTTAATGCACTTTATGGCGCCGCCAACGGCAGAAGCAAATTCTGTGGAGGCAGTTAAAGAAGCCATGCGAACAACTTTCTTCCATTGGGGTCTGCACGCCTGGGCAATCTATGCTGTGGTAGCACTGGTATTAGGATATTATGCCTTCAGACACCAGTTACCCCTGACCTTGCGCTCTACCCTTTACCCGCTGATTGGCGATAAAATTTATGGCTGGCAAGGTCATGTGGTGGATGTTCTGGCCGTTACAGCAACCATTTTTGGTATTGCCACTTCGCTTGGATTTGGCGCAAGTCAGATAAACGCCGGTTTAAGCTATGTGTTTGGTATGCCCAATACCACCTTCACGCAAATGGCCCTGATGATGTTTGTGGTAGGTCTGGCTATTATCTCGGTGATGACCGGCCTGGATAAAGGTATCCGACGCCTGTCTGAAACCAACATGATACTTGCAGTAGTGTTACTGGTGTTCATCTTGGTACTGGGCCCTACAGTATTTCTGTTACAAGCTTACTTGCAGAATACCGGTGCTTATGTGTCGGATATTATTCGCAACACCTTTAACCTGTTTGCTTACGAAAAAACCGACTGGATCGGCGGCTGGACCATTTTCTACTGGGGATGGTGGTTAGCCTGGGCGCCGTTTGTCGGCCTGTTTATTGCCCGTATATCCTTTGGTCGAACCCTGCGCGAATTTGTTTTGGGTGTATTACTTATCCCCACTGCTTTCACTCTGTTCTGGATGACCATTTTCGGCAACGCTGCCATTGATATGGTATTCAATGAAGGCTTTGAAAGACTGGCTACCATGGTCAAAGATGATACCTCAGTTGCCCTGTTTGTCTTCCTCGAGAACTTTCCGTTCAGTGGCTTTATTAGCATTATTGCGCTGCTAATGGTCATGGTGTTCTTTGTAACGTCTTGTGACTCCGGTGCTATGGTGGTTGATATGCTGTGCTCCCATGGTCGTAACGACACGCCATTATGGCAACGAGTATACTGGGCTCTGGGCGTTGGACTGGTTGGCGCTATCTTGCTCTACGCCGGTGGACTCAGTGCGTTACAGACAATGACGATTGTTGCCGCATTGCCCTTTTCGATTATTTTGCTGGTAGCGATGTACGGCTTGCTTAAATCGTTACGTATCGAGAAACACAAACGCGATAGTCTGGCCATCACTGCTATGCAAACTGCCGTAGTGGAACACGATAAGCCTTGGAAAGAGCGGTTAGGTGAAATTGTCACCTTCCCGGACGAAAAGAAAGTCTCTGGCTATATGTTGCGCGTGGTTTACCCAGCCCTGCACGAAGTCTGCGAGGAGTTTAAACGCCGCCAGTACGATGCCAGTTTGCAGTCCAGCGATACGCACGTAGAGCTGACAGTACTGGTAAACGGTCAGAATGACTTTACGTATGCGGTCTACTTAACCGCTACGCAACAACCCGATTCAACACTGACCAGCGAAACGCCTGAAGAAGCCAGCGCGATTCAAACCTATTATCGCGCTGAAGTTCACCTATCAGAAGGTGGTCAGGATTACGATTTGATGGGGTGGTCGAAAGACGGCGTGATTAATGATGTGCTGGATCAGTTCCAGAAACATCAGCACTTTTTGCATCTGCTAAATTAATGCGTTCAGGAGTATTACTATTAATGCGTAAAGAAGAAGAGTTACTGGTAGCGTTACGACGTGTAATACGGGCGGTAGACTTACGCAGTAAACAGCTGAGTAAAGACGTGGGCATTACCGGCCCACAGCTACTCGTATTACAAAACATCGCAGCAAAACCCGGCATTATGGTAAAGGAAATTGCTGACGGTATAAATTTAAGCCCGGCAACGATTACCAATATTCTTGACCGCCTTGAAGCGCGCGACTTAGCGCATCGTATTCGAAGCACTCAGGATAAGCGTAAAGTAGGCGTATACCTTACCGAAGCGGGTGAACAGGCGGTGTCTACGGCACCGAGACCGCTGCAGGAACACTTTGTAGAGCGCTTTAATCAGTTAGCTGAGTGGGAACAAAGTCAGATGATAGCCACCATGCAACGCATTGCGTCGATGATGGATGCTGAATCGATTGACGCCTCGCCGGTACTGGCGGTTGGTACGCTTACCGAACGTCACGACTAAACCTCGCCGCATGGTGAACTTGTACAAAAAAGGCCGATTTAATCGGCCTTTTGTTTATCTGCTTTTAACGGATTGGGTCGCCCGCCGGTAACTTTATCGGCCCGCCCTTCCTGAATAGCCTTTTCGGCTCGGCGCTTACGTACTTCTTTAGGATCAGCAATCAGCGGCCGGTAAACTTCTATGCGGTCACCGTCCTGCAGTTCTACCGACGGTTTACACACCCGGTTCCACACTCCGACTTTAGCGGTTTTTAAATCGATTTCGGGGTGAATATCCGTAATGCCCGAGGCCAGGATCCCCTGCTCTACCGTTGAGCCTTTCGGCACGGTCAGTTCGATGAGCGACTGTTTGGCAGGCGTGGCATAAGCCACTTCAATATTAATGGGTTCATCCATCAGGCGTACACTACTTTAGCGCGTTGGGTAAATGCGTTAACCATGCTGGCGGCAAGCGAATTAAACACTTTACCAAAGGCGAGTTCGATCATTTTATTTTTAAACTCAAACTGCAGGCTTAGCTCTATTTTACAGGCTGACTCCGACAAGGAAGAAAATGTCCAGCCTCCGCTCAATTGCTTAAACGGCCCGTCTACCAGGGTCATGCTGATACTCTGAGCAGGCTCCAACACGTTCTGGGTAGTAAACCATTGCTTTATCCCTGCTTTGGAAACCAGCAATGCGGCCTGCATGGCGTTACCCTGTTGGCTAACTATTTTGCTGTCGCTACAGCCGGGCAGAAACTCAGAATAAGACTCAACATCATTAACTAAATCAAACATGGATTGCGCGCTGTAAGCAACCAGAGCGCTGCGCTGTATTTTCGGCATACGAATTTTGTACTCCTGCAAGTTGCTGCTGAGTTTACCATAAAATTTATTTTGAAAATAAGCTGTTGTGGATCACATAAAATGCCAGGAAATTTTTAGCGGCCAGCGCAGGAAATACGAGACAACATTTATGTAATCAGTATAATAGCCGCCATGAAGAAAAATAAATCCAATACCTCCGGTACCATCGCGCTGAATAAAAAAGCGCGTCACGATTACCACCTCGAAGACAAAATGGAAGCCGGCATTGCACTACAAGGCTGGGAAATTAAAAGTATTCGTCAGGGCAAAGTGAATATCACCGATAACTACGTGATCATCCAAAACGGTGAAGCGTATCTGGTAGGTGCCCGCATTACGCCGCTTAACCAGGCGTCAACGCATGTTATTTGCGAGCCCGAGCGTGCGCGTAAACTGCTGTTGAATCAGCGCGAAATAGACCGCCTTATCGGCGCCCGAGACCGCCAGGGCTACTCCATTGTGGCCACCGCCATGTACTGGAAAAAATGCTGGGTAAAACTGGAAATTTACCTGGCTAAAGGTAAGCAGTCTCACGATAAACGCGACACCATTAAAGACCGCGACTGGGAACGTCAGAAAGCCCGGGTAATGAAACACAAATCGTAAAATAACAACAGGGTGCCAAGGCACCCTGTTTTATTTCGACTTATTGTAACGTTTGTGCAAACCACTGCACGGTTAATTGCAGAAGCTGTTCGTCCTCTCCCGCCTGTTCGTTGAGCACATTAAAAATGTGACTGGCATCCTTGATAATAATGGCCTGCGCCGGGTAAGCTCTGGTGGCTTCAATCAGCCGTAATGCGTTCTCGGCAGGCACTACCTTATCGGCACTTCCGGCAATGGCCAGCAGTGCACCGTTATAATCGACCATATTGGTAAGTGACTTATTGGCTTTTACCTGTTCAAACCATTCAAGGGAAATATCCAGTGGTGCTCGCCAGGTGTATTCCTGGGTAACATAACCTTGCTGTTTGGCCTTTTGGTACATGCTGTCGAACATCGGCCGAAAGGCGCTTACGCCGTCGCTGGCGACCGAAGACCATGCCACAAAAGAGTCGAACACCGGCGATTGAGCAATTAATAGCTGGGCTATCAGACCGCCCTGACTAAAGCCCACAACGCCTAACTTTTCAGCATTTACCTGGGAGTGTGCCTGCATATAGTTTAGTGCCACGGTGGCATCCCCAACGGCACTTTCGAGCGTATAGTGCCTATAGCTAACCGGACTATCACCGGTACCGGCAAAATCGATACGTATGGAGCCAATACCCATATTCGCCAGCGCTTCTGCCAGGCGCGCATAGAGGTTGCCGACTTCATTTTTATGGGATGCCGTTCCGTGCAATAACACCACGGCCGGCACCGCCTTTTCAGCATCAGGTAAGTTTACGATGGCAGGGATTTCGTACTCGCCGTTATTTAAGCGCAAAGAGGCTTCACCCGCATAGGAAACCAGCGGCAGCACACTCAGTATTACGGCAATCAGCCAGACTTTCATGAAAAAGCTCCGAGAAAACAAAGGAGTGAATAACCTACCATGAAATGAGTTCGGTAGGTGGCAATTAATCCGGCTGGCGGTAGGCGCGGACGATATCAGCCATCACGGCGAGGCCAATCTCCGCAGGCGTTTTACTGCCGATGTCCAGGCCGATAGGCATATGAATATGGCTTAGCTGTTCATCGCTGAGCTGCCCTACCCGCTGCAGGCGTTCTGCCCGCTTGGCCGATGTACGTTTAGAGCCCATCACGCCTATGTAAAAGGCTTCGGTATGCACCGCTTCCATCATTGTAAGATCGTCCACGCGCGGGTCGTGCGTTAACGCCACTACAGCTGTGTGACTGTGCACATTACCTGATTTCATAATATAGTCGGCGGCAAAATCCGGCACAAACCGGCAACCTTCTATATTACACAGTGCCTGTTCCGCTTCGCGGTGCTCACAAATAATCACTTCAAAACCGAGAGACTGAGCATAACGGGCACAATATTCTGCGACCGGCGAATAACCAGCAATAACCAAACGCCTTGCCGGACCAATACGAAGTGCAACATGGCTGGCATCAGCCTGCCAGCTAACCGCTGGCGTATGCTCTGTAACCTCACTCAAACGGCTCACACCCGTAGCCGTGTTCACTTCTCGAACTTTCACATCCTTGCCTAACAGACAATTCAGATACGCTGCAAAGTGCGCACTTTGGTTTTCATCCGGCGTGATCTTCTCTACCAGCACATCAAGGATCCCGCCACAGGGTAAGCTTATAGCCTGCTGCCCGCCTTCTTCGCCGTAACGTACTATCTGCGCCTGGGCACTAAACTCGTTAGCGCCAAGTCGGGACAAAAAGTCATCTTCCACACAACCGCCGGACAAGGAGCCCACCCAGTCATCGCTGGCCGAAGCTGCAAACAAACTGCCCGGCTCCCGCGGTGAAGAGCCCCAGGTAGCCAGCACCGTACAAAACCAAAACGGTTTACCCGCTGCCAGCCAATCATTCACCCGGCTTAACACCGAGACATCCATGGGTTGCATAATGAACACTTCTTAAGATTACTTATTGATAATGTAAACAATTAAGCACAAAACACCAACATAGATCACATCACTGCGGTAAATCCAGCGATAACCAGCACTTAGCTGCTCAGCAAAGCAGCAACCAGTCGCCATAAAGGCGTTTATATTTGTACTTCCCCCTTGAATAAGTTAGTATCCGCTCCATATTAAACAGCATTCAGAGGGCAAAAACTCTCTGGTTTAATAGTAACGATCTCCGGGGCTGATTAGGATTCGACAGGATCTAGGAAGCTGGAGGTGCATGCAGAGGAGCGGTTTGCCTCTTAAAAAGCCGCATTTAAATAGTCGCAAACGACGAAAACTACGCACTAGCCGCTTAATAACCGGCATAGGCCCTTCCACCTAAGCTCTGTCTGCTAGCCAGGATTTTGGAAGGTCATATAAGTAGACTAGCGAGGGAAACTCTCCTGAGGTTGAACCGCGAAATAGTATCAGGACAGCTACCAGGAACCCTGTTTGTCGGGGTCTAAAGTAGTTAAATAAAAGACAAACTAAGCATGTAGTACCAAAGGTAGACATTTTCTGGACGCGGGTTCAAATCCCGCCAGCTCCACCACTACGATACCACTACAGTCCAACTACGACGCGGGCTGTAGTGGAATCACCCACTACTCACCCACTAGCTGTCAACAGCTAAGAGCACATCTTCTGCACACCTTGATTTTAAAGGGCTGCGGGTAATTATCCTTGTTCAACAGATTGCGATATCGAGAAGGTAAACTACACCGTCTTATAAAATCATTTGTGCCACTCTCAATCGCCACTATCGCACCTCTCGGGGAAATCTATGGACTCCAAAGCGATTATTCCGAATGCTCCAAAGAAATGGATTTTTCGGATTACATGGTTTAGTTTGGGCTTTGAAAAGTTAATCACCCCCTTTTTGATTCTGCTTATCAACCACACAACTGGTCATACCAGATGGCCTCGTTCCCTATCTTATACTTAGTAAGTGTTTAATATTACAACAACACACTAACTGAGTATTATGAAGAGCTTACTAAATTCAGATGCTGACAATTTATTCCAACGTCGCCTAGAGGAAAAAGAAAGGCAGCGTATGGATAGTTATGCTCAGCGTAAGGCTTCTCCCCGACAGTTTAACTCCAACAATCGCAGAGTGTCTCGCGCTAGTTTTGGTTTTGCGTAATTAACCATTGATAGACCCTTTCGATACCCTCAACGAAGCTGAAAGACTATTATCTAAATTGCCACAAGACTTGGCAGATAGGATTGTATTAATCGGCGGTCAGGCTTTGTTACTCTGGGCTGAGCACTACTTAATTGACCAGTTAACAGGTTTACAAAGTGAATCTCTTAGTAGTGATGACTTAGACTTAATGGGACGAAGGCCTGAAGTCATTGAATGCGCAAGGATATGGGGTGGTGAATACAGAATTCCAGAAATGGACGACCACTCTCCACAATCAGGAATAGTGTTTTTAAATAATAAAGGAACTATCGAGGATTCTGAAGCTGTAGATTTTCTTCCCACAGTATATGGGCTAACCCCAAAAGAAGTACATGCTCATTCTGACAAAATGCGATTTGGAGAAAATGAAGTTGTCGTAAAGGTAATGTCTCCTCCCCTATGTTTGAAAAGCCGCATTGAGAATCTTAATGGTCTTCATTACGGAGAAGAAAAGGCACAACGCGAAATACTGCGAATTACTTCAGCCACATCAATAATATACCACTGGCTAATAGATTTTTGTAACAACACAGAAGACCATAGACCCGTGGCAAAAGCAGTCACATATATAATGGACAATATTCTACTGAGCCCTTCTTCAATAAAGATATGTGCTAAGTATTCAATAGACCTATCATGTTCCTTTCCACTAGAAAGGCTAAAGTCAAAGTATCCACCATTAGTAGATGAATATCTCAACCGAAAACTATCTGAATATGAGTCCAGATTAGCTCGGCGAGCCAAAGCAATAAACCGACTTAAACAGCCTGTAAATAACTAACGAGTTTACAATACATTTTTATTTGTGGTGATTGTTGGGTGCTGAAAACGATCACGGGTTCACCAAAACGTCCGGAACGTCTTGGGACATGCTTTAGCATGGTCCGTAGGACGCAGACAATTAATTGTCTGCGCAAATCCCGCCGAAATTACCAACCGGCAGGCTTTTTTACTTGTGGTGATTGTTGGGGGCTGAAAACGATCCCGGGTTCACCAGAACGTCCGGAACCTTTTGGGAAATGCTTTAGCATGGTCCGTAGGACGCAGACAATTAATTGTCTGCGCAAATCCCGCCGAAATTACCAACCGTCAAGCTTTTTTTATTTGGTGGCGATTGTTGGGTGCTAAAAACGACCCCGGGTTTACCGAAACGTCCGGAACCTTTTGGGACATGTTTTAGCATGGTCCGTAGGACGCAGACCATAAATGGTCTGCTCCAATCACGCCGGCTTGTTCCTGATTACAGTCCCAGTTCTTTATCCAGCACTTTAGCAAACTCTTCGAAACTCATATTCGACATTAGTTTACCGTTTACCACAAAGCTTGGTGTTGAACGAATGCCATCGGCTTTGGCGTTTTGCTGATACCAGTTAATCAGCCTTTCAGATTTGGCTTCATCACCTAAACAAGCCTGCAGTTGGTCGTCATTCAGGCCCACAGACTTACCCAGTGTTACCAATTCATTAAGGATGGTATTGCCGTCGCGACTGGCCATCCACTGTTGCTGCTGTCCAAACACCTTATCTACAAAGTTAAAGTAATCTTCACTATTGCCGGAACAACGGCCAATCAACGAAGCTACCAGGCCAAACTGATCGAAATACACTTCGCGAAATACAAAGCGAATTTTGCCGGTATCAATGTAGTTTTCTTTAAGTGGCTTAAAGGCATTATTATGAAAAGATGCACAGTGCGGGCAGGTAAAAGAGGCATATTCTACTACCTGAACCTGAGCCATGGGATTGCCTAAAGCCATATCTTTCACTGTGGCTTGAGCCGGGTTCACCGGTGAAGTTTGCGACCCAGGGCCCGCCGGGATGGTCGTAACCGGGGCACTGTTATCCTGCTCATACACCATAAAACCAATGCCCAGTGCCAACACCAACACGCCTACGGCCAATAATACTACCCGCGAATTCATTTCTACCTCTGAAGTTAAACTAGATACAAAACATAGGTTACCACTTTCCAACGGCGAATCAGAAGGGAGTTTAACCCGGAGGCGCATTTATTTCCCTCATGCGGCACGCCCCACGGTTGTCGCGGCTGCGTGTTATTGGTCCAATTCCGGGCCGGGCGCGTAACTATCTATGAGACATAAACGCACCCAAGGAGGCAACTATGTTTACTCAACAACCCGGTATTAACGATTTATTCGTGCAGTTAGGTTTACCGTCTGACGAACCGGCTATCGAAAAATTTATTAGTGAGCATCGCGGACTAAAGTCTGCCCAACCGCTCGCCGACGCGCCATTCTGGAACGATGCTCAGGCCAGTTTTCTGCGCCAGGCACTGGCTGAAGATGCCGAATGGGCAGAAGTAATAGACGAACTCAATACCCGATTGCACTAGGTTTTAATTTTATCTCAGGGCGTAGCATCGGATAACGGTGCTGCACCTTCCTACTTTCTTCGCACTTTTTTTGCATTTATTGTTGCTTGATCTGGCGCTATACATAGGCTTAATGGGTTACTTATACTAAAGTAACAGTACTAAACTATTACAAATGTATAAAAAAGGGCGAAGTTTACGCTATGACACAATGGTTTTGGCACACTTATGATGTAATTGAAAAAACGTTCTTTTACACTCTCACCCGAAAGATAATCGGCAATATCAGCTTTTTGTTTTTGTTCCAGCTGGCAAATTTCTACCTGTTTTACGCCCTAATGAGCAGCCCGGCTGAGTCGCAGGATAGCTATCAGTCTACGCTGATTACACTGTTTATTCTGAGCACACTGAGTTTTGCCTTTACCATTTTTTACATGCATCACCTCATAGTGAAACCAGTAAAAGCTTTGCTGAACACCCTTAACGATATCAACCATACCCAGGGAGACCTCTCTACCCGCCTACCCGCTTTTACCTGTGATGAATTCAGCGAGTTGTCGGCGGCTTATAATAAATTTGCGCACAACCTTAGTGAGCTGATTGAACAGGTTTACAAAGACGCCGAACGTTCCAGCGACGCCAATAAAGAAGTCTGCGCACTGGTTAAAAACGTTGATAGTCAGGCCGCTACTCAAAAGCACCTGAGCGACAATATCAGCCAGTCGTCACAACAGGTGGGTCATAGCATTCACGACATTGTGTCGGCCTCAGAACAGGTTTCCACCACCAACAGCCAGAACCAGGCCAATGCTACCACCGCCAATCAAACGCTGGTTACCTCAAAGCAGCAAATTGAGCGGATCACCCAATTACTTAATCAGTTTTCAGAAACGGTTCGCGGGTTACAGAACAACGCCGATAACGTGCGCAATATTCTGAAAATGGTTGAGGGTTTTGCCGATCAAACCAACCTGCTGGCCCTGAATGCCGCCATTGAGGCAGCACGAGCCGGTGAAGCAGGCCGCGGCTTTGCAGTGGTGGCCGATGAAGTACGCAGCCTGTCGGCTAAAGTGGCCGATGCTACCCAGCAGATCAGCAGCTTCCTGAATGAGATGGAAACCCTGGTGGGCGAAACCCAGCAGGAGTCCAGCCGCCTTATTGATGCGTCTGGTCAGATGCAACAAAGTATCAGTGACACCTCCTCAACGTTTGAGCAAATGATGGACGACTTCAAACAAAACATGGAAGCCTTCCAGTTGATCATGAACTCAGTAAATGTGCTGGAATCTCAGCAGGCCCAGGCTACCGAAATTGCCGGCCAGATCACTCAGCTCAGTATGGATATTCAGCACTCGATGGCGTCGAGTGTGGAACAGGCCGAACATGCCCAGTCACTGGCCAGCTCAACGCGTAAAGGCCTGAGCCAGTTTGTGGTAAATTAAACCAATCCAAACTCCGTAACACCGCGTATTGGTGGCATTAGCAGGAGAGATTGCATGCCATCAAAACATCAGCTTACCGACGCCACCCTGTCTCGTATCATCGAAATGGCCTGGGAGGATCGTACCCCCTTTGAAGCCATTGAAAAGGAATATGGCCTGTCTCAGGACGGCGTGATTAAACTTATGCGCAGTGAACTGAAACCCGCCAGTTTCCGGCTCTGGCGCAAGCGCACAGCCGGGCGCACCACCAAACACCTTAAGCTTCGCTCACCCGATATCAACCGCGGTTACTGCCCTACCCAATACAAACAGCGTTAGTTACTTATGCGGCTATCTGTGATTAACTCAAGCCCTGTTGGCTTGATGGCATAAGGACATCACAGATGATTACATTGTATGGATTTGGCCCGGGGCTGGGCATGTACGACCCAAGCCCTTTTGTACTCAAAGTCGCTGCGTTTTTACGCCTGGCAAACATTGACTACCGTTACAATGGTAACGTTAATTACGTATTTAAGGCGCCCAAGAAAAAGCTGCCCTACCTCGACGATAATGGCACCATCGTGTGCGACTCCACTTTTATTATCTGTCATCTTAAAGACCGCTACGCATCTGATTTCGACAGTCATTTATCGCCGCAGCAACAAGCTGTAGCCACACTTATCAGTAAATCGCTGGATGAGAATTTTTACTGGTGCCTGGTGTATTTTCGCTGGATTGATAGCGCCAGCTGGCCACCCGTGAAAAACGCGCTGTTTGGTAAGCTGCCCTTCCCGCTTAGCACCATTGTGCCGCTGGTCGCTCGTCGGGGCGTTAGCAAGCAGGTTTATCAGCAGGGAACCGGTCGGCACAATAAGGAAGAAGTACTGAGTATTGCCAGGCAAACCCTCGATGCGTTGTCGGTACTGATAGGCGATAACCTTTTTTGCCTTGGCGACAAACCTAGTTCACTGGATGCAACGGTTTATGCCTTTCTGGCCGAAGCCATTTTAGTGGATTTAGATAACGACTTTACCCGTCTGGCCCGACAGTACTCAAACCTGAACGACTACTGCCAGCGTATACAACAACAGTATTTTGCCAGCTAAATGCTATTTGCCAACGGGTAACTGCGTGGCCAGACTGCTCACCAGCAAACCAACCGCAATGGTCAAGGCAAAACTGGTGAGTGTACCTAGCATCACATATTCAGTGAGCTTTTTATCTTCACTCTGGCGCAAATCGCCAAAGCGAAACACCGATTTTGCCGCCAGCAAAAAACCAATTGCAGCAAACTGATTCAGCAAAATAAAGGTCAGTACCAGTACTCTTTCCAGATAACCGATGTTCTGCCCGGCGGCCTGCAAAGTGGTTTCACTTTCCTCATCGGGTTTATCGGCTTCTATGGCATTGCTCCAGGGCGCAAGGATCTGCTTGATAACAATCGATACCGGCCGCAGCACCAGCAGGTATCCAGTCATAATCGCCAGTGTTTTATAGCTTAGTGACTGTTTGAGCCAGGCACTTATCGTAGTTTGCTCGGGCTGCCAAACCAGCAATACCACAAAGCCGATAACCACAATATGCGCCAGTTGGTCGGCCACAAACGCTTTCATGGATGAGCCGGCGTAAGATTTCAGTCCGTCGATAACAATATGTGAGCCGCCTAACAACAGCGCGTAGGCAGCCACTTTTAGTGGATGTAAATCGGTTAACAAGGCCAGAATAAGCGCAGCTATCAGGCCGTGAACCCCACCATGCCAATACAGACAGGGAGCAGAAAAGTGACGTTGGGTACGCTGTGATATCCAGTGTGAGGGCTGCAGGTAAAAATCGGCCACAACATGGCCGGCAATCAATAATACCAGCAGCGTCATGGTAGTCATGGGGCAAAGTCCTTTTTCACCTGGGCGGCAAAATGCGCCAGATAGTCAGTAATTAAATGGTACTGACTGGTATTTAAGATCCGTGTTACGTTACTGCGCTTTTTATCCAGCACCCGGGCCAGATGTTCATGGGATTTATTATCCGCCATCAGATAAGCCAGTACAACCTGAGCCTGGGTAGATGTTAAGCGGTCAAGGTGGCTGTCGAAAAAACGGGTAAGTAGTTCACAGTGCTCCGTAAACGCTTTGTCAGCACTGGCAATAGTCAGCCCACGGCCTTTGAGTTTGTCCAGACCGTGACCGGAAAGTGCGTAAGCTTCGCCGGTTGCCGTTTTAACGTTTTGCCCGGGCGCATCTCCCTTCCCTATTCCAATGCATTGGCGTACCGCAACTGCGGGCTCACCACTGCGTAAGGATAAATCGATGAGGGTGGCTAATCTCGCGGCCAGCGGCGGCGCAACCACCAGCTGAAAACTGTCACCCCGAAAAATATCAAAGGCCGCGTTGTAACGGGCCCGAAAGGATTTTAGCAAGCGCTCCAGATTTAAAATGACCTGGCTGAATGCTTCGCCGGATAGTTTACTGGAACCAACCAGATCGCCGGTAATCACCGCTACTAGTGCTGAATTTTCGGCATTTTCGGTGCTTTTCATCGCATTGTCCTCAGCGTTAGCGTATCCCGGTATTTAGTCACTTGCCTTAAAGTTACTATATTTAATCACATAAATCAAAGTGACTATATTTAGTAACAACTAACCCAGCACGCGCTGAGCAAACCAAAAACCGGCGAGCAGCGCGATACATACCGAACCACCGCGGGTAACCATAGCAGTGAGGCGAGAAAAACGCTTGATCAGTTTCATTATCACAAAGGCAAGTATCACGATACCCAGTTGAGCAAACTCTACCCCAAGGTTAAAGCTAACCAATGCTCCAACGTAACCCGACGATGGAATACCCAGTTCCTTTAACGCCTGAGCAAAGCCCAGCCCGTGCACCAGACCAAAACCGAATACCAGCATAAACCGCCAGACCGGGTGAGGCTTAAATAACAGGTTTTCAATCGCAATCCAGGCAATCGACAGCGCAATCACAGGCTCAATAATGTGCCCGCTCACCACAATAGCGCCATAAGTCGCCAGGCCAAGCGTTACTGTATGGGCCAGGGTAAAGCCGGTGATCAGCAATGCCAGTTGGCGCAGTGAAGCCACGCCTAAAAACAGTCCCAGAACAAATAGCGCATGATCCCAACCAAAGGGCACAATATGCAGCATGCCCTGTTTAAGGTAGTTGGCCCATAGCTTTACATCAGCACTGGTAAGACCTTCTGCCGGTGGCTGCGCATCGAAATAAAAGGCCGGACTGGCCTGATTACGCACCAGCCAGCGACTTAAAGTAACCTGCTCACTGTTATAACTAATGTTGAGCGCAATAGGCTCTTCAAATTTAAACGCATCGGTGAACACCGCAACCAGAGCACTCCGGGTAAAATTATCCGGCAGGTCCAGCGTAAATACAAAGCGGGTCATGGGCCAGGCCAGCCCCGAGGTAAAATCCTCCGCTGGCGCATCGGGCCAGCTTACAGCGCTAAACTGCCAGCTGAGCTGTTTGTCGCCCAGGCTAATTTGGCTGGCTTGTTCAAGCCCGGCAAGCAGCTGGGCAAAGCGTGTCGACTGTTGCGGCTCGGTAGTCCGGGTTAAGGCATAGTAAGCTTCCCCGCCCTCCATGGCTTTGGTTAAATCCACATCCATGGTCACCACGGCCTGACCTTCGTCACTAACGGTAACGTTAACCCGGGTCATATTCAGTAGGTGAGCCTGAGCTACTCCGGGCAGGCAGAGCAGCATTAGTAACACCCTTAGCATACCAGTCATAATGGGCCTGGCTTACCAGATGATTTCGTGAGTATTGCCGGTGGTTACGTCCACCAGACCGCCCGGATTCCCCTCATAAGGCGCTACCAGTTGCCACTTCCACGGCGCTGCGGTTAAAAAAGCAAAACGCATTCTTTCCGGTAATCCATTGGCATTAATCCAGGCCATTTTATCGGCCTGATGATGAAGCTTTTCCATTTCTGCTGCGACCTCATTTACCGGCCGGGCTGTCATTAATCCGCCAACGTCCAGGCGCACCGTGGCAACCACCTTGCCATCATTCACCAGCGCCCAGCCGCCGCCCATATTGGCTACGGTGTTAGCCGCCAGCGCCATGGCATAATCGTCGTTACCCATAGTCCAGATATTGTGCAGATCATGAGACTGCGAACTGGCCAGTGCCGAACCCGGTGTTTTAGGCCCCACGTTTTGCCAGATCATTTTCGACACCGCCGCCGTACCATGATACCGGTCGACTACGGCCACCTTAATCAGGCCTGCTTCCGGGTCGGCTTTAACGGTGCCATCCTCAGCCACAGGCAGCTCTTTGGTGATAAACTCCGGCTCAAACCAGAACGGCTCCAACACTGCAGCTTTCACCGTTTCACGACCCTCAGGAGCGGTTATAACAAAATCTGCGGCTATAAGTTCCCGTCCCACATTCATGGTATCAGTTGCCCACTGTGGGTATTCTATTTCGGGGATGGGTAAAAGGTATTCGCCGTTATCAGCTGCCAGCTGACCATTGGCGTAAACCCGCTCAATCGCCACAGTTTGCGGATCGGACAACAATACAACATCGGCATAACGCCCCGGGGCCAGAGCACCTACCAGGTGGTCGATATTGAAATGGCGGGCCGTATTATAACTGCCCAGCTGATAAGCAATTCCAAGCGGCACGCCCAGCTCAATGGCGCTGCGAATATTGTAGTCCATAGAGCCAAGTTGCAGGGTGGCAAACACGTCGCGATCGTCAGTGGTTACCGAGATATTGCTCCAGTCTTTGAGGCCAATTTCCAGTAATTTCGGAAACAAAGAGTCCATGCCAGCCTGTT